>Ga0182005_1000126_pt1 | contig 53914 bp, 56 predicted proteins | sample Sormic07211103_1_FD_123021 | JGI IMG/M metagenome (GOLD analysis project Ga0182005, IMG submission 123021) | Rhizosphere microbial communities from Sorghum bicolor, Mead, Nebraska, USA - 072115-103_1 MetaG | ecosystem: Host-associated > Plants > Roots > Rhizosphere | place: USA: Nebraska... | reverse complement strand
CTGCAGCACAATGGCCGCAAACTGGGATATATAGATGGTGCCGGTGACCTGGTGGCTTCCAGCCTGCAACAGGTGGGTTATGAAGTAACACACCTCACCGAAAAAGATATTATGAACGGAGACCTGAGCCAGTATGATGCGATCATCACTGGTGTAAGGGTATATAATATTAATCCACGTATCAAATACTGGCAGCCCCACCTCATGGAGTACGTTAAGAATGGAGGTACCCTGCTGGTACAGTATAACGTGAATGGACCATTGCAGATCACTGACCTTGGCCCTTATCCGTTTTCACTGAGCCGTGACCGTGTGACCGACGAAAAAGCCGAGGTCACTTTCCTGCGTCCTGAAGATGCTATCATGAACTACCCTAATAAGCTCTCTCAGCAAGACTTTGAAGGATGGATACAGGAGCGCGGGCTGTACTTTACCAGCAATGCAGATGCGAAGTATGAGTCGCTGTTCTCTATGCATGACAAGGGAGAAGAGCCACTAAAGGGATCTACCATTGTGACAAAGTATGGCAAAGGCAGGTATGTATACACCTCACTGGCCTTCTTCAGAGAACTGCCAGCGGGTGTACCCGGCGCTTACCGCATATTTGTGAACCTGATTTCAACGAAGAAATAAATGGCAGAACAAAAACAGCCGCAAAGATCCAGACTGACGATGACTGCCATTCTCTGCATCGTCATTGGTCTGGTCATCGGTTTTGAGATCAAGCGATTGCATATCGGGTTGCTGATAGGACTCGCATTGGGCCTGCTGAGCGGAAACATGTTGGTGAAAAGAAAGTAATAAAGCTAAAGGAAGTATTTATGAAGGAAGATAAACCGCCATTACTGCCACAATGGTGGCAGTGGTATGCACTTGTAATCGGCTGGCTACTGCTGCTGATCGGCGCGTTTTATTTATTCACTAAAGTTTATTCATGAGTGTAGCAGATTGGATTGTACTGGGGGGTACATTAATCGGAATTATATTATACGGGATCTGGAAGAGCCGTGGGCAGAAAGATATGGCCGGCTACTTCCTGGATAACCAGTCCATGCCATGGTATATAGTACTGTTATCTATCATCGGCACACAGGCGAGTGCCATTACCTTTCTCTCTGCACCAGGTCAGGCCTATACTGACGGGATGCGTTTTGTACAGTATTATTTTGGATTGCCGCTGGCGATGGTCGTGATCTGTATTGCATTTGTGCCGATCTATCACAAGCTGAAAGTATTCACCGCGTATGAATACCTGGAAGGTAGGTTCGATTGTAAGACACGTACCTTTACGGCTATATTATTTTTAGTACAGCGTGCATTGTCAACCGGCATCAGTATTTATGCCCCGGCTATTATTCTCTCTTCTTTACTGGGCTGGAACATTTACTGGACCAATGTGATCATGGGAGGACTCCTTATTATCTATACCGTATCTGGTGGTACCAGGGCCGTGAGTTATACGCAGACTTTGCAGCTGGTGATCATTTTTGTGGGTATGTTCCTTGCCGGGTGGATGGTGGTGCATTTGCTACCGGATGGTATTGGTTTCAATGATGCGCTGCAGGTAGCGGGTAAGATGAATAAGCTGAATGTGATTGTGACAGATTTTGACTGGAAGGATAAGTATAATATCTGGAGTGGGTTGATCGGAGGCTTCTTTTTAGCGCTCTCTTACTTTGGAACGGACCAGTCGCAGGTAGGGCGTTATCTCACCGCCCGTAGTGTGACGGAATCCAGGATCGGGTTGTTGATGAATGGATTGGTGAAGGTGCCCATGCAGTTCCTGATCTTACTGTTAGGCTCCATGGTGTTTGTGTTTTACCTGTATTTCAGGGCACCGGTCTTCTTTAATGAAGCGCAGCTGAACAAGGTAGACGGGCCTACCTTACAACATCTTCAAAGTGAATATAACGGGTACAATCAGATCAAGCAGGAGCAGGTAAAGGCATTGTCAGGTGCGATCAGAGCCAAAGACAATGCAGGTATTGCCAGTGCGGAGGAAAAGCTGAACCAGGCGGAAGCCGATGCGATGAAGGTACGTACTACCGCCATCGACTATATTAAAAAGGCCGATCCGGCAGCAGATACGAATGATACCAATTATATTTTTCTGCACTTTGTCGTCAATAACCTGCCGAAAGGCCTGGTAGGGTTGCTGATAGCGATTATATTCCTGGCGGCCTGGGGGAGTATAGCTGCTGCCTTGAACTCGCTGGCGTCTACGACGGTGATCGATATTTATAAAAGACAGTTTAAACCAACAGCCCCGGATGAACATTACTTTAAGGCATCCCGGTGGTGGACGTTCATCTGGGGACTGTTTTGTATAGTGGTGGCACAGTTTGCGAGCAAACTGGGTAGCCTGATAGAAGCGGTGAATGTACTGGGATCGCTGTTTTATGGCGTTATCCTCGGTATATTCCTCGTCGCATTTTATTGTAAACGGATAGGTGGCACAGCCGTATTCTGGGCTGCAATAGTGGCGGAGATCCTGGTGATCATCGTCTTTATCAGCAATATTGTTTCATTCCTGTGGCTGAATGCGATCGGGTGTCTACTGGTGATCGTACTGGCCTGGATGATCCAATTACTGCAACCTTCACATGACAAAGTAGTGCCTGTTCAATCAGGCTGTTCTGAATAATAAAGCCTTCACATGACAGTGTAATGCTTTTTGATGCACGCTGTTACGAACAAATTGTGGCCTTTACATAAGGAAGCCGGATCTATTCGATCAGGCCATTTCTGAAGGCGTACATGACGAGGCCCACAATGTTTTTGGCCCCGGTTTTCTCCAGTAGTTTCTGGCGCAGTCCTTCTACGGTTCTTGGACTGAGGAAGATTTTTTCTGAAATCTGCTGCGTGGTCAGCTCTTCACAGATCAGGCGGAGTACTTCCAGTTCGCGGTCGGTGAGGGGCACCTCGCTGCGGAAGGTAGGATTAAACTGTTGTTTTGTTTTGTGCATGACCTTCTTGAGGAGGGCCAGGTTCACATTTTCATTGAAATAAAACCCTTTTTCGTAGGTAGTACAAATCGCTTCGTAGATCTCGCCTGGTTCTGCATTTTTGAGCAGGTAGGCGTTCGCACCGTTTTCGATAAGATGCACAATGAAGTTGTCATCTTCGTACATGGTGAGCACGATCACTTTTACGTGCGCATATTTTTCCCTAACTTTTTTGGTAGCTTCTATGCCATCCATGTTGGGCATCTTTAAGTCCATGAGAATCACATCTGGTTGTTGTTCTTCCATGATCTGTAATAAATGCACTCCATCTTCAGCTTCAAACACCACGCTGATGTTTTCATAGGGCGTGAGGGTATTGATCACCCCACTCCGGAAGATTTTATGGTCGTCGGCGATAGCTACCTTAATGTTGTTTGTCATAGAGGGAGCCGTTTATATTGGTTGCGTTAATTGTCCCGATTCGTCTCACGTGTCATTGCTCAGGGACAAAGCTAGAATAAAATACCATTATTACTCTCCGCGCTGGTAATTTTCTACTTTGATTTCGGCGAGGGTACCGGCAGGTTGGCCGGGTTTATAGCTGATGGTACCGCCGATGATGTTGAGGCGGCTTTCGATATTCTTGAGGCCCAGGCTACCGGTTTTTTGGCGGGCATTTTCCAAAGAGTCCATCAGCAGGCCGTTTCCGTTGTCAGCAACCTGGATGCTGAGCAGTGTGGGGGTGGTGCGGTAGGTGATCTGGACATGTGTGGCTTGTGCGTGTTTCAGAATATTGTTGATGAGTTCCTGTACGACACGATAGATGTTCAGGGCTTTTTCGGGTTCTACATCGTGGTGGTTACTGTCTTCCGTGAAGTGGATCTGCACCTGTTTATTCCGGTTCATCATATTACAGAAAGAATCCAGCGCCCTGCTCAGGCCCAGATTTTCGAGGGCCTGCGGATGCAGGCTTTGGGAGATGAAGCGCAGGTGCTGGATAATTGTGTCTGTAAATTCTTTCGTTTCTTTCAGCTGTTCCTGTTCCCGATTGCCTGTTTTGAGCAATGGTTGAAGCTGGTTCAGATTGAGTTTGAGTACTGAAAGCTGGGCACCTACTTCGTCGTGCAGGTCTTCTGCGATGCGTTTGCGTTCCAGTTCCTGTCCCTGTAAAATGGCTACCAGTCGTTCTTTCTGCAGTTGCAGGTCTTTATCCCGTATCACGAGTTTATGCTGGATAACCTGTTTTTGCTGAAATATAACGAGTACGATGACGAGGATCCCCATTGTGAGCATGACTGCCGTACCTATGATAACTACTTCGTAACTGTTCATGACCTGAATTTTTTGGCTTTAAGCAGGCCGATATAGATAAGGGCTACTTCGGCAAAGCCGCCGATAAAGGTAATAGAAAGCGTTGCATGTTGTATGCTTCTGTCAAATTGGCTACCCTGATAAATGTTGTATGCAAGCGACAACATAAAGTTGGAGCAATGAAAAATAAACAGGCCGCTGTTATACCAGAAGTTGGGCAAATTGTTTACGAAGATGGATTGTTTAACCAGATCCTCATCTCGCAGTAGTTCCCAAAAGAAGATTACGCTATACAGTAACAGGAAGAAGTTTTGCAAGGTCAGAGAATAGGAATTATAGGTCAGGGGCCCTTCCAACCATAAAAAGTCAACAACGGCAAAGCCGAAAACGAGAAAGGCAGCAGCGAAAGCTAATTTTTTGAGGAGTTGGTTTTTAATTACATGATAAAAAAATGTGGTGAGGATGAGGAATTGGATAACAGACATGGGAGTAAAAAACCACATGTTATTTCTCGAAAATATAGAGATCAGGTGTGTACCTGCTGCGAAGACCACACTGCTGATAAGATAATAAAAAATCCATCTGCCAGTCTTATCGAGAATGTTGAAATTCATGATAAAGGGGATCAAAAGTAAAAATTCGACCCCCTCCATGATGTAAAATGTAATCAGATATGAAATCACCTGTCTATTGGTTTAAGCGGTTCCCTGATCAGGGCAATTGGTTGGGCATGGTAACCCCCTGTCGAGTGCTGCGAATTCGATAGGAGCAGCGGAGCCGGTCTCGAGATTCTGAAGATTCTGCATTTTTGCTGCTTTTGAATCTTTGTAATGTACGTTGTGGCCTTCGTGGTTAACTGCATAGATGACCATTTTCTTCAATTCCTTTTCAGGATGATCGTGATCGTCTCCGAAGTAAATACGCAGGCCAATGATGTCTTCCTGACAGTCAAGCAGTTGTTGCAGTTTTTCTTTTCCGAAGAAGTAAGCCTGAATGAAGTCAGGGTCGTGTGGATCTTTCTGGCGTTTTTTGTTGCAGTAGTTGTCCCTTAAACGTTTCGCTTCGTCATGGTGAATGAATCCACCTGCATCGGGGGTGAAATTAGGTTTGGTAGTACTCATACGAATGCTGTTGTTTTAATTGGCGGTAAAATTATTACAAATAATTACTTTTCAAAGCTGGGCCCGGTATCCCATTTTAGTGCCATAAGTGTGTGTAGTTTCTGTTTATTTCGCTAATAGTCATATTGTTATGTGTTATAAAATGCTGGTTTTTGTAACTAATCTAGCGTAGGGCACCCTGAAAAATGCGTAGAACTACGTATTCTGAAAACAACGTATTACAACGCTTGTCTTTCAAATGATACTTTCTAATCTTTGCATTGTGGGTAATGGCTAACCCCACAATGCGAGCAAGCATCGACTGGGCCTTTCTTCCCAAAGTTTGTTCATTCCTAGTAGACATGCAGAGAAACCACAACAGGATTTGAGTTTGAGGTTGACCGGGTTGACCCCAATTTTTAAACTTACAACTATGTGTTACCTTCTAATTGGAAACATTTCTGCATTGATCTCAGCTGACAGTACTGAACCCTTAGTAAACGCCCGGATCAGGGTGTATTTGCCGGATGGGCATTATTCAAATCGTTACCCCCATAAGAATATTTTTAGTGGCCCCAGGCAGTTAACCCCATCAGAGGTGTTGAATAAGCAGGATCGGTTATTGGCTGAAACGGCCCTGGATCATCACGGCAATTTCAGTCTTAGCTGGGAACAATTGCATTTATTCACGGAACCCTTAGAGTTAGACATCTGCTTGCAGGGTATGCCAGAGGAAGCGGGTGAAAAGATGGTGACACATTACCATCTGAGTAGACTGGTCCCTCAATGGAAGCATTCATTGCAGCAGTATGTAGCGGCTTATGCTTATGTCATACCAGTTGAAAGCTGGGCACAGATCCGAGCCAGCTATGGTACATGGGTGATAGCCGGAGTAGTAAGGCGCACCCAGGATAACGAGGGACAATCACAATTGAGAGTAGAAGCGTACAATGCAGGTAACCACCGGATGCTGGCTTGTAGCAGCACAGACGACCGGGGGCGTTACCAGATCAGATTCAGCAGAAAGCAACTGTCCGGCGGGCAGTTGCTTGGCCCCGATGTGTATTTTAAAGTGTACAGGGATAAGCGCCTGGTGTGGGAGGAACATGCAGAGATAGCAGCGATGCCTGGACGGAGAGCGATTGACGCTTGTAGTGTAATTAATATTATCATGCAGGCAGGAAGAGCAAAGCGGGCAGTGAGGTGGTTAGAGCGACTGGTGGGATAGAAAAATATTGAAGAGGGGCATTGCCGCAGGCAATGCCCCTCTTTGCTATTAGAAGTTCGTGTTCAGGATGGCAGATGATCTTGTAGCATTTGCAAAGTCCATAGGTACAATACCATATCTACCGGATGTATGGGTAGAAAAATAAGTATCAATCTGTGGATTGATCGTACCTGATACGGAAGTGATACTTGGAATACCGAATATCAAAGGCTTATACCCGCTGGTGTAATTGATATACAACGTACTGTTGCTTGTGGTGCTTGACTCCGTCCACAAGGCAGTGATATTGCTCCACTTTGAAGAGTTGTCATTTACATTATAGTTATCCTGAATTTTCAGATTTGCGTTACCGTTACTGATGGTAAAAGTAGTGTTGTCAGCCCAGCTGGTAGCATCGATACCTTTGGGCGTGGAGGTGGCTGAAAAACGGCGAAGCAAAACGATCCTGCCTCTTACATCTCCTAAGTTGGGCACTGTTGCGCCCAGCACGATGTTGCCATATTTAGAGACATACGTATCAAAAGTCTGTTCAAAGGTACGGGTGTTGTTGCTCGCATCATATTCTTCCTTTACACTCATCACAATCACTTCTTTGGGATGGTTGGTGAGGAAGGTTTTGCAGGCAGTCAGTACATCATCGAAGTTCAGGTTTTGATAGATGGCGCCGTGGTGAATGGCAAAGGCGTTGTCAATGTGTCTGCAGCGGATGTCCAGGTAGCGAACCCCTGCTTCCAGCTGGTCTGCGATAGAGAGATCCTGGCATTTTGCGGTACCGGATACTGGTTCTACGCGGGCACCGCTGTCGTGGGTACCGGGAATAGAGATGGCTGCAATGTTGGTGTTGTCTGCTAACGCCGTCATCCAGCTATTGGATGCTACAGTTACTGCAGCAGCTGCGGTATTTGTAGCAGCTACAGTGTTTTGTAATTGTGGCGCAGGGAGGTCTTGTTTCGAACAGGAAAACAGGACGAGGGATAACAGCATGGTTGCTGGTACATGCAGAATAGTTGTTTTCATTTGGTTTTATGCGTTAATTTCAGGCAATAGGAGTGCTAACGCATGCATTGTACAGCTACAGGTAGCGTGACAGTGTAAACGTGTAACAGTTTGTAGGTTTTGAATTACAGGTGCAAAATAATACGGTTATTGATATGTTGGTTAGGAGTGGAAGATGATTAACAAAAGGGTAATGTTACTATCCTTTAATAAGGATGAGCAGGCGTATTTTCTTCCATCAAAAAGAAAACCTTCTTTTTGCATACAAGCATAGGGAGTGTTAGAATCTCGGATGAAACCTTTGCAGCGTATCTCTCAGATACTCTCTATCCAAATGGGTATAGATCTCTGTCGTGGTAATGCTTTCATGGCCCAGCATCTCCTGCACGGCGCGCAGATCAGCACCACCTTCTACCAGATGCGTGGCGAATGAATGCCTGAATGTATGTGGTGACACCTGTTTCTCAATCCCGGCCTGTGCGGTCAGCTCCTTTATGACCAAAAAGATCATCACTCTTGTGAGTGCACTACCCCGCCGGTTTAAAAATAAAATATCTTCCTGTCCGGGTTTACATGGCATATGCACCCGTACTTCGTCTTTATAGATATTGATGTATTTAATTGCGTCCCGGCCAATAGGGATCAGTCTTTCCTTATCTCCTTTACCTATTACGCGAATGTAACCCGCATCAAAATGTAATTGAGAAATTTGTAACCCTGTTACTTCACTCACGCGTAACCCGCAGCTATACATTGTTTCCAGGATAGCACGGTTACGGGCCCCTTCGGGTGTACCGGTTTTGATCTGGGCAATGATCAGTTCTATTTCTTCGAAGCTAAGTACATCGGGCAGTTGTCGTTTTGTTTTAGGGGCTTCCAATAACTGTGTGGGATCCAGTTTGACGATGTCTTCCAGAAGTAAGTATTTATAAAAGGCTTTGATGCCGGAGATGATACGTGCCTGGGAGGTAGCCGTCATGCCTAAGGTCGCGATCCACTGTACACAGGATTGTAAATGGGCGAGTTCAATCTGGTCGGGTGGGAGAGATGTATTAGTAGATTGCAGGTATTGCACCAGTTTCTCTACATCCCGGAGGTAGGCTTCAATAGAGTTCCCAGAGAGGGAACGTTCGAGTTGTAAATAAGCTTTAAATCCTTTCAGATAGATATCCCACATGTGCGCAAGTTAAGAAACCTGTATTGTATTGGGTGGCAGTTTTGTATTATAAAAATGGCTTGAAATTTTCATATACCCAAGTGCTGACAATAAAAGAGCGTCCTGAATTATATACAGGACGCTCTTTCGGAATATCTGAAATAGCTTAGAATTTTTCCAGACCGGAGAAGAAGAAGCTACCTTCGATCTCAGCATTTTCGTCAGAGTCAGAACCGTGAACAGCGTTACGGCCGATGGACTCAGCATAAATTTTACGGATAGTACCTTCTTCAGCGTTTGCCGGGTTGGTAGCACCGATCAGTTTGCGGAATTCTTCAACAGCGTTATCTTTTTCAAGGATAGCTGCTACGATATGACCACTGCTCATGAAATCAACCAGTTCACCATAGAAAGGTCTTTCTTTGTGTACTGCGTAGAATTCGCCTGCTTTCTGAGCAGACAGTCTGGTCATCTTCATCGCTACGATGCGGAAACCAGCTTCGTTGATTTTGTTCAGTATACCACCGATATGACCGTTTTCTACGGCATCCGGTTTGATCATTGTAAAGGTTCTGTTGTTAGCCATAATATATTGAGTAACTAATTAGCGGGTTTTTGCGCGCAAATGTAACCAGAATTTGGGCAATCAGAAAAAAAAAGCACCTGATAGTCCTCACAGATAGAAAAAAAGAGCGGTTTCAGCTGCAAAAACAGGCATTTAGCCTGAAAAATTACCCTTCAGTAGGGAATTTTAAATCCTCCTCCCAAAAATTTTGAAATTCTGCGCTAAATAGAGAACTTCGCACTTCATTTTTCGGTAAAAACAGTTACATTATATTATTAATATAAAATGAAGAGGATCGAGGAAATTAAGCCTTTGCTGGAAACCCCTAAAAGAGTGGTAATCACGATGCATCAGAAACCCGATGCAGATGCAATGGGAAGTTCTCTGGCCTTGTACCATTATCTGAAGCAGAAAGGACACGACGTAACTGTTATTTCACCTACCAATTTTCCGGATTTCCTGAATTGGATGCCGGGTTCACAGGAAGTGCTGGATTTCGAATCTTCGCAGGATAAGGCGCTGAAGGCATTGGAGGGAGTGGAATTGCTGTTTTGTTTGGATTTCAATGCTTTGTACAGAACCAAGAACATGGAGCCGCACCTGGTTGCGTTGAATTGTGCAAAAATACTGATTGACCATCACCTGGAACCTCAGCCTGTGTTTGACTATGGCGTGAGCGATACCACCGCAGCTTCTACGGCATTATTAGTGTATGAAACTATACACAAAATGGGAGAAGAGCGTTATATTAACGATGCAATGGCTCAATGTATCTATGCAGGTACCATGACAGACACCGGTTCGTTCCGTTTTGCTTCCACGTCATCCCGTGTTCACCGTATGGTGGCCGATTTGCTGGATCACGGTCTGAACCACGAGCTCATTCACCAGGCGATTTATGACAATTTCCTTGAAAACCGTCTCCGCTTTCTGGGCCATAGCCTGCTGAACCGGATGGAGGTCTATTATGAGTACAACACTGCAATGATCGCTATACCATATACTGATCTGAAGCGTTTCGACCTGCAAACGGGCGATACTGAAGGTGTGGTGAACTTCCTGCTCTCTATTCAGGGCATTAAGATGGCTGCACTGATCATTGACCGTCACCAGGAGGTAAAGCTATCGTTCCGTTCCAAAGGCGACTTTGACGTGAATACCTTTGCCCGCAAGTACTTTGACGGCGGGGGTCATTTCCATGCAGCCGGTGGTCATAGTGCTGATTCACTCGATGTGACCGTGCAGCGTTTCGTTGACGCGATCGCTGAAAATGAGGAAGCATTACAATAAGTCATTCAATCCTACTAATACAGTCAAATGAAAAAGAACAATCAGTTGTTAGTTGCAGCATTGGGCCTGTTGCTGGCCTCCTGCGGTGGCGGTGGTCAAAAGAAGACTCCCGGTGGCGTAGATTATATCGTTCATAAATCAGGTAGTGGTGCGCAGCTTAAAGAGGGTGACACCGTGCTGATGAACATTATCCAGAAACTGAACGATTCCACGCTGGCTACTTCCCGTGAAAGAAGTGGTGGTGCACCAGTTCCGGTACTGATCCAGAAGTCTCAGCAGAAATGGGACCTGATGGACGGTCTGGCATCTCTGCACGAGGGCGATAGCGCTACCTTTGTGATTCCTGTAGATTCCCTGCCTCAGCCACGTCCTCCTTTTGCTAAGAAAGGCGACAAGCTGAACGTTACTTTCGTAGTAGTTAACAAATTCTCCTCTGCTAAGCAATTGGCTGAAGATCAGAAACTGATCAAGGATTATACTGCTAAGAACAATATCCAGGCTACTCCTAACGCTGAAGGTGTATTTGTTGCTACCCAGGTAGCTGGTACAGGCGAACAGCCTCAGCCAGGTGATACCGTAGTAGTAAACTACACTGGTAAACTGCTGAATGGTAAAGTTTTCGATTCTTCTGTTGATTCTACAATCAACCCAGGCAGAAAGCTGGAACCTATCCGTTTCCCAATTGGTAAAGGTTATGTAATTAAAGGTTGGGATGCTGGTATCGCTTCCCTGAAGAAAGGTACCAAAGCTATCCTGATCCTGCCTTCCGGTCTGGGTTATGGTCTGCAGCCAACTCCAATGATCCCTTCTAACTCCGTACTGGTGTTCGATGTGGAACTGCTGGATATCAAGAAGCCAACTGCTGCACCAGCTACTCCTGCTGCACCATCAGTTGTGCCAGCTAAGAAGAAATAATTTAATAGCTGCTTATAATAGAAAGAGCCTGTATCGTGTATCGGATACAGGCTCTTTCTATTTGAGTACCTGCTTAAAGCAGGCGGAATATTATCTTTTGCTCCTCGCCGATGCAGTTTGGTTCATACCTTTTTATCCTGCGTAACCATCTACCAGCACTTCATATAACTTACTCTTCAGATCTTCCAGCGATACATCCTGTGTTAAATTTCCATCTTCTGCGTATGAAATTGTACCTCTTTCTTCCGAGACTACTATAGCGAGATTATCACTATGCTCCGTAATCCCCACTGCTGAGCGATGCCGGAGACCTACCTGCATAGGAAGATTCGGATTTTCGGATACGGGAAGGATCACCTTGGCAGCCAGAATTTTATTTCCAACAATGATGAGCGCGCCGTCGTGCAGTGGACTGCCTTTGCAGAAGATGCTTTCCAGCAGTTTTGCATTGATATTACTGTCCAGGGAAATACTGGAAGCGGTATCAAATTTTACACGGTAAGAATTGGATAATACGATCAGTGCCCCTGTAGAAGTAGCAGCCATGCGGCTTACAGCGGTCACCACTTCATCAATAATGTTTTCTTCTTCTTTGTAACTCTTGAATTTATCAGGTAAGAAAAGCTTTGTAAAGAAGCTGTCTTTGCTGAGGGGTGCTTTTTTCCCTAATACCAGCAGGAACTTACGGATCTCAGGCTGAAAGATGATGATAATAGCGATCAGGCCGATATTGATGAAGTTCTGAAGGATGAGGGTGAGGATGGGCATGTGCAGGAGCTCTACCATGAAATACGCGAAATATACCATGAGCAGGCCAACGAATATATTGAACGCCAGACTGCCTTTGAGCAGGCGGTAGAGCTGTATCACAAGGAAAATTACAATCGCCAGGTCAAGAACGTTTAACCAGTTGTAACGGTATCCGTAAAATTGAAACAAGTCATCCATAGATTGTAAAAATAACGAATATTAATAGATATGGTTTAAATAGGGTGGCAGCCCTCCTGCATGAATGAATACAAACACATGGCAGCTACCTGTGGTAGAAGTAGTGTGTCTTTGGGTAGGGCCTGCGACGCTAAGAATTAGAGACCTTTCATATACTGGTGAATTTTTACTGCTTCCATTGCAGCCTTTACATCATGTACGCGCAGGATATGCGCGCCGGCCTGTAAAGAAAGTGTATTCAACACCGTTGTGCCATTCAGTGCTTCTGCCGGGGAATTTTCCAGCAATCTGTAAATCATCGATTTTCTTGAAATGCCAATCAATAAAGGGCAATCCAATATATGAAAAGCATTCATATTTTTCAAAAGCGTGTAATTGTGAGCCAGGGTTTTCCCAAATCCAAATCCTGGGTCAATAATGAGGTCTTTGATGCCAGCCTGTAAGCATGCCTCCTTTTTCTGAATAAAGTAATCCAATACTTCGCGGGTTACATCGTGGTACTGTGGCTGGTGCTGCATACTTGCCGGCGTACCTTGCATATGCATGGCAATATATGGTGCTTTTGTGGCAGCAGCGACTGCGATCATATCCGGATCCAGGTCGCCTGCGCTGATATCGTTGATGATAGCGGCTCCTGCAAGCATGCATTGCTCTGCTACCTTTGCATAATAAGTATCGACAGAGATGATGACATCCGGGAATCGATTCACCAGTGCGGTAATAGCCGGTATCAGTCTGTCAATTTCCGTTTCTTCGCCCACAGTTACAGCGCCGGGCCGGGTGCTTTGTGCCCCGATATCCAGGATCAGCGCGCCCTCTGCAAGGTGCTGCGCGGCCTTGTCCAATATCGCATCCAGCTGTTTGGTGCGGCTGTCAGCAAAAAAAGAATCATCAGTAATGTTGATGATCCCCATCACCACCGGAGTGGTTGACAGGTCCAGTAATTTGCCTTTACAGTTAATAGTGCTCATAATTGCCATTCCTCCTTTCCATTTATCCTGTTTGCGTATTATTGATTATTTTGCCATGCAAATTTAGCTATAAAGTGTTGATGTGCCGGCAGGTAACTTCTCACAATAAAATTTATTTATCCATGAAATTTCTCCTTAACCTATTAAGAATCATAGTGGGGGTGTTGTTCATCTTTTCCGGCCTGATCAAAGCGAACGATCCTTTAGGCCTGAGCTATAAGATGGACGAGTTTTTTGAAGTACTGCACCTGGGTTTTATGTCGCACTACTCGCTGGTATACTCAGTGGCCATGAATACATTTGAAATTGTGTGTGGGGTAGCTATATTGCTCGGATACAGGATACGCCTGTTCTCCTGGCTGATCTTACTACTCATCGCGTTCTTTACCTTCCTGACTGCTTATGCACTGTTCAGTGGTACAGTGAAGGAATGTGGTTGTTTCGGCGATTGTATCAAGTTGTCTCCTTCAGCAACTTTCTGGAAAGACGTGGCTTTGCTGGTGATGATCCTCGTGATCTTCCTGTATAGAAATAAGATCGGACCCTTGTTCGGAACGAAACTGAATGGCGGCCTGATGTTGTTATCACTGGTGTTTTCCCTGGGTATTCAGTGGTATACCCTGGCGCACCTGCCAATCGTGGATTGCCTGGGTTATAAGGTAGGCAATAATATTCCAGAGAAGATGAAGATGCCTCCCGGCTCACATCCTGATGTGTTTGAAACGGTGTTAATCTATAAGAAGGACGGTCAGGAAAAGGAGTTCACTACGGAGAATTTTCCATGGAATGACAGTACCTGGGTATATGTAGATAGAAAAGATAAATTAATCAGGGAAGGGGATGGTGAACCGCCAATTAAAGACTTCTCCCTGACAGACTTTAACGGGGGGAACCAGACTGAGGCCATATTGTCAGAGACAAAGCCGGTGTATTTATTCCTTGTGAAGTATGTGAATGAGGCAGGCAAAGGCTGGGATGAGAAAATACATGCGTTGCAGGAGCAACAGGCAGCAGGTAAATGTTATATTTATGGAGTGACAGCTTCTACACAGGAAGAGGTGGAGGGTTTTACGAAGGCCCATGGATTGCACTTCCAATTCCTGAATATGGATGGAACGGCGATTAAAACGGCCGGTAGGAGCAACCCTTGTTTGATCCTTTTGGAAAAAGGAACTATCAAAGGGAAGTGGCATTACCATGATATACCATAAGTATGTTGAGATTTCTTTTGCGGAAAATAAGTTACGGAATACTGGTGCTGCTCGGGGTGGTGGCACTGGTATTTTTTTTATTCAATGTACTGCCGGGTGACCCTGCACGGTTGACGCTGGGGCAACGGGCGGATGTGGCTTCGCTGGAGAATGTGCGGAAGGAGCTGCATTTAGATAAACCCATGGCGGTACAGTTTCTATTATACCTGAATGACCTGTCGCCAATAGCGGTGCATGACAGGGTAGAGGCAGAGGGTGGATTGCACTACGTGTCCTTGCTGCATTTGAGCGGGGATCGTTTGCTGGTATTGAAGACACCTTATTTAAGAAGATCGTACCAGGGAAAGAAAGATGTGTGGGAGATGCTGACGGAAGCTTTACCCGGGACACTGGTATTGGCAGTAGCGGCTATTTTGTTTGCAACAGTGGCAGGAATTGGACTGGGGATCTTATCGGCTGTGAAGAAAGATTCCTGGATGGATACGGGGGCGGTGTTTGCGAGTGTAGTAGGCATTTCTGCGCCTTCGTTCTTTATGGGGATAGTGCTGGCGTACATGTTTGGGTTTGTATTGAGCGATTATACAGGATTGCATATGACGGGGAGTTTGTTTGACTACGATGCCTTTTCGGGTAGGACGCTTATGCTGCGGAACCTGGTCCTGCCAGCGATCACCTTGGGGATCAGGCCATTGGCGATTATAGTACAATTGACAAGGGGGGCTATGCTGGATGTATTGCACCAGGATTATATCAGAACGGCGTATGCGAAGGGCTTGCAACAGCGAACGGTAATTTTCAGGCATGCCTTGCGGAATGCTCTGAATCCGGTGGTGACGGCTATTACGGGGTGGTTTGCGGAGTTGCTGGCGGGGGCGTTTTTTGTGGAGTATATTTTTGGCTGGAAGGGAATCGGGAAGATGACGGTAGAAGCTTTGGAGAAGTTTGATTTTCCGGTGTTGATGGGGGCTGTGCTGTTTACAGCGGGGATATTCGTGGTTATCAATTTACTGGCTGACTTTTTATATAGTGTGATTGATCCGAGAATTAAGTTGTAAATCAGGGCCCTGCGGGGCCTTTTTAGTTTTTTGGAATTTTTTTTGAAACTTTTGTAACAAACTATTCCACGAGTCGTCTTCCTTATATAAACGCCCTGGTATAATATATGTCTCTTGCACTATTTGAATCACAAGTCGTTCCGGTCAGGCAGAAGCTCTATCGCTTTGCTTACCACCTGCTGGGGAACGAGGAAGACGCAAGGGATATTACCCAGGATGCGATGATGAAGGTCTGGCAGCAAAAAGACCGCATGGCGGAGCTGCAGAACATGGAGGCATGGTGTATGCGGATTGTCCGCAACCTGGCATTGGACAAACTGAAGTCCAAAAAGCACCGTAGATCTGAAGATTTGGATAAGGCTGTCGAAATAGCTGTCACACATCAGGACAATCCTCACGAGGCCACGGCCAGGCAGGATGTCATGAACAGCGTCCACCGGATCATGCGGGCATTGCCGGAAAAATACCGTACTATTATGCAATTGCGTGATATAGACGGTCATACTTACCAGGAGATCGCTGAGATCCTGGAGATAGATCTGAACGAGGTGAAGGTAAATTTGCACCGTGCCCGTAAATCAGTACGTGAACAATTACAAAAACTGCAAGTGTATGGAGTATAATGAGATCAGAGAATTACTGACCCGGTACTGGGAAGGGGAAACTTCGCTGGAAGAAGAGGCGTTGCTACGTAGTTTTTTTGCTGAAAACCAGCAGGGGCTGCCTGCGGATTTGCAGGATGCCGCGGGGTTGTTCGGGTATTTTGTAATGGAGGCTGGGAGAGAGGAGCCGGCATTGGAGGAGATGCCTGCAATTGAAGAGAAGCGTACAGTGGTTGTCTCAATGCCCCGTCCGTATCAGCACTGGATGAAATATGCGGCAGTACTGCTTTTAGGAGCAGGGCTGGTATACAGCGGTCGTCAGTTCAGGATGAAGCAGGAGCAGGTGAATGATCATAGTATGGCAGAGGCCTTGAATAAAGCAGATACCTACGAAGATCCGAAAGAGGCATATGCGGCGACGAAGAAAGCATTGGAGTTGCTGGCGAAGAACCTGAATAAGGGAACAACGCAGGCAAAGAAGATCGCTTATTTCAATGAGGCGACGGACATTATTAAAGCAGATTAAAAGATTTAAAGAGAACCTGAACTGTCAAAGAGAAGGTATAAACTTTATGGCCAATAGCCAATAAGGTTTAACCACTGTCAAAACGTAACAAACGCAAATCTGGCCATTCTAATTCCTTAAAATAAAATTGTAGACAATGAAACGCTTATGTTTATTGCTGTTGCTCATAACAGCAGGTACGGGCCTGTTTGCCCAACAGGTAAGTGTGATCGATCGTTTTTTTCAAAAGTATGAAAATGATCAAAGCTTTACGCTGGTGAGTGTCACACCAAAAATGTTCTCTATGTTCAGCAAGTTCGATACGAATTCTGCTGAAGGGAAAAGCTTCATGACGATCGTTAAGAAGCTCAAAGGACTGCGTGTCCTGGTAAAAGAAAACACGAAAGAAGGTAGCAGGCTTTATCAGGAAGCCGCCTCGCAGTTGACGAAAGAGTATGAAGAGCTCATGACTGTTCGCAGTGATGGAGAGCTGGTGAAATTTATGGTCAAGGAAAACAGCAAAGGGAATATCGCAGAGTTGGTGATGCTGGTAGGAGGAAAAGATGAATTTGTGGCGATGAGTCTCTTAGGTGATATTGACCTGAATGAAATCAGCCAGATAGCCAATGACATGAATATTGGTGGTATGGACAGGCTGAAATCACTGAATAAGAAAAGCACCATGTAATTGATTTTTAAAAACAACCCTTATGAAACATTGTCTTGTATTATCACTTGTAGCATTTTTGTTCCTTACTACCAGCACACAAGCGCAGGATCGCCTGCTCTCACAGTTCTACCATGCTCACCGTGGCGTAGCAGTCACTTTTAAAATAGGAGTAGGCAGCATACCGATGCGCTTTGTAGCCAACATGATCCCGAATGATAGTAAGAACAACAGTGCAGATGCAAAGCTGCTTTTTTCAAAGATCCGTAAGATTAAGATCTATGCGATGGAAGGATATGACGGACCGATACCTACCAGCGATCTGCTGAAACTGAAAAAGAAACTGATTGATAAAGAGCACTTTGACGTACTGATGGAAGTAAGGGACCACGGAAGTTTTGTGCATGTATTGAACAAGGGTGCAGACGATGAATTGGGGAATGTAGTGTTATTGATCCAGGATGAGAAAGATATAGTGATGGTGCATTTACATACCAGTCTGAAGGTAGATGATATCAATATGCTGATCAATGAATTTAATACGAAACCTAAGACAACGGCAAGTTTATAAATCCATTTAACCCGGTTAGAGAACATTAGTTGATAGCTAATGTTTTCGCCGTTTGAGGTACTTTCAAAAAATGCAAGGCAAAAAAAAATGATCCTCATCGGATCATCACATAAATTGTAGATATCAGTAAGCCTTTTACCGGATCACCACTTCTCTCACAACTGGTTCGCCCAGCATTTCATTTACCAGCTTTATGATCTTATCTTTTGAATAAGAGAGTTCCTGCTTCAGTGGTGCTACATTGGTAGAAATCAACAACTTCCCATCTATCAGCTGAATACCTTCGGTATACCTGGAGATTGTTTTACCCATGATTTGTTCCCAGTTTTCTCTAATTCGTACTTCTGTAAGCCGGGGTTTCATTCGGCTTTTATCCATAAAATCTCTGAGGGCATCTCCCATTGTCGTAATACCGTAGCGCATGTTGCAAAGATACGGATTACTCCATCTCTACCAATTGAAAACCTGCTTCTTTTTCTTTAAATGCATCTAGTAATCTTGTAGCATGTGTATCGGTGATGAAAACTTGTCCGTAGTCAGCATCGCTTACAAGTTGTATAAGTCTTGAAACGCGCTCCTGGTCCAGTTTTTCAAACACATCATCGAGCAACAGTAATGGTGCAAAGCCTTTGTGCTTTCTAATCACTTCATACTGCGCCAGTTTAAGTGCAAATAAAAAACTTTTGCGTTGACCCTGCGATGCGCTTGTTTTCATAGCATGGTCATCCAGCAGAAATAGCAGATCATCTTTGTGAATACCACTTGTAGTGCGCTGCATTACAGTATCCTTATATCGATTTGCCTGTAGTAGTTGTGCGAATGATTGCTCATGGAGGCCACAGAGATATTGAATGTTCACTACTTCGTGCTGGCCGGCGATATAATCATATAATGATTGCACCTGTTGTATGAACCCTGGTAAAAAGTTTTTGCGCCACTCATAAATAGGTGTACCATGTTGAATGAGCTGATCATCAAATACGTCGAGGAGCATGTCCTGCCCAGCGGCAGGGGTTGCTTTCAGCAGACTATTGCGTTGTTGCAGAACTTTCTGGTAGGTAATGAGGTGGTCGAGGTAGCCGGGGTGCAACTGGCACAGCAGGGCATCCAGCCATTTGCGGCGTTCTTCGCTACCGCCCAGGATGATCTCAGCATCGTCGGGGGCGATCATTACAGCGGGAAATTTGCCGATATGCTGGGAGAATCGTTCGTAGGATTCATCGTTGAGGGCAATGTCTTTTTTGCCATCTTTTACGGTGCATACGATATGTTCTTCATGGCCGCCTTTATCGAGGAATGCATCGATCCGGAAACCATTGGTGTTGTACTGGGTATTTTGGGCTTCGCTGCTGGTAAAGTAGCTTTTGGTGAAGCAGAGGTAATAAATAGCATCCAGGAGGTTGGTTTTTCCTGAGCCGTTGCGCCCGGTGATGCCGACGATCCTTTGGGAGAACCGGTGATCAGCCCGGGTATAGTTCTTAAATTGTACTAATGTTATCTTTTTGAGCGACAGCAAATTATATTTTTTTTAACGCCTGTATTGCAGGTGCCTATTATATTATTATGGTATGTATTTCCAGCAAAGTTGCAAAGTATTTAGTTTTTAGGATTTTCCTGTTATATTTGCGGACAAATTAAGAAACAGTGGCTACAAAAACAGACGTAAAGACGAAGTTCACCAAAGAGACGTATTTGTACTGGTATGAATTGATGCTCTTGCTGCGCCGCTTTGAGGAAAAAGCCGGCCAATTATATGGAATGCAGAAGATTCGTGGTTTTTGCCACCTGTACATTGGACAGGAAGCGATTGCTGCGGGTTGTATGACTGCGACTAAACCGGAGGATAAATTCATCACTGCTTACCGTGACCACGCGCTGGCTATTGCCAAGGGTATGTCTCCGGACGCTTGTATGGCTGAACTGTATGGTAAAGCTACAGGTTGTTCAAAAGGTAAGGGTGGTAGTATGCACTTTTTCTCTTTAGAGCATAACTTTTTTGGCGGTCATGGTATCGTGGGCGCTCAGATTGGTACCGGTGCGGGCCTGGCATTTGCTGAGAAATACAAAGGAACTGATAGTGTAGCAGTAGTTTTCTTCGGAGATGGTGCTGCCCGTCAGGGTATGTTGCATGAGACCTTTAACATGGCCATGCTGTGGAAACTGCCAGTAATTTTCATTTGCGAAAATAACATGTACGCGATGGGTACTTCTGTAGAACGTACTTCCAACGTACTGGATATCTATAAGTTAGCTAATGCTTACGACATGCCGAGCGATACAATCGACGGTATGAGCTGCGAAGCTGTGCATGAAGGTATGGAAAGAGCCGTAAAACGTGCGCGTGTCGGCGAAGGTCCAAGCTTACTGGAAATCAAGACTTACCGCTATCGTGGTCACTCCATGAGTGATCCTGCTAAGTATCGTACTAAAGAAGAAGTAGAAGAATACAAAGAAAGAGATCCGCTGACTGTGGTACTGAAGACCATTCAGAAAAACAAATGGGCTACAGATGCAGAAATCGAAGCTATCACTGAGAAGGTTAAACAACAGGTTGAGCATTGTGTAGAATTTGCAGAAAATTCTCCATGGCCTTCTGATGATGAGCTGCTGAAAGATGTATATACCCAGGAGGATTATCCTTTCATTGTTGACTAAGTGATATTTAATAGGTTAGCGGTCCCGTCCGTGCATTAAATGGCGCGGCAGATTCGCTAACCTTTTTTATATTTGCGGGAATATGGCAATTATGCCATACCTGTACCCTAATAAGAAATAACAATTTAACGATCACAATTACAATGACCGAAACAAAAAATAAGGCCGCTGAATCTGCTTCTGCTCCTGCAACAAAGGACTTCGACTTGCAAAACTCTGTACACAAGGCTGAAGACTTTTATTTCAAGAACAAGAATGTCATCAACATTGCCCTCCTCGTTATCGTTGTGGTGATAGGCGGTACTTTTGCCTACAACAAATTCATCAAGGCTCCGAATGAGAAGAAAGCAGCGGACATGGTATTCCACGCACAGAAAGCTTTTGAAAAAGATTCATTTAACCTGGCACTGAACGGAGACGGCAACAACGATGGCTTCTTACAGGTAATCAACAAATACGGCAGCACTAAAACCGGTCAATTGTCAAAATATTATGCTGGTCTTTGCTACGTGAAAATGGGCAAATTCCAGGAAGGTATCAATATGCTGAAAGATTTCAATGCAGGTGATCAGCTGGTACAGGCTATGGCTTATGGTGTAACCGGCGATGCTTACATGGAACTGAAGAATACTGAAGAAGGTATCAAATATTACAAAAAAGCTGGGCAGTACAGCAACAACGATTTTACCGGTCCAACCTACCTGTTCCGTGCAGGTGTAGCTTTGGAATTAGCTGGTAAGAACGATGAAGCGATCTCCATCTACAAAGAGATCCGCGAAAAATACCCTCAGTCTAACGAAGGCCGCGAGATGGATAAATATCTGGCCAGACTGGGTGTAGTTAGAGAATAATTTCGGAAAAGGGGGATACTAAGCATTGTGGAATATTTTCGTAATGATGTATGCTCACTCCCGGTAGAATATATTCAACATGTCAATACATAATCAAAGTTTATTGAACGATACTGGCATTCTCGGAATTGAGGATGCCAGTGTCGTTATAGTGTATACCGAATGGAATGATACTGTCATCAATGAGTTGGTGGCTGGCTGTGATAAGACACTTGCACAGTACAATGTATCGAAGGTGGCTAAAGTAAAAGTACCGGGGGCATTTGAACTGCCTTTCGCAGCAAAGCAATATTGGGAGCATACCCAGGGCACAGGTGCACAGCCTGGCGCTATTATTGCATTTGGTTGCGTGATCCGTGGGGAGACCCCGCATTTCGACTATGTTTGCAAGGGCGTAACGGAAGGGTTAATGCAACTGAACCTGGAACTACCGGTACCTGTTATCTTCGGCATTTTGACGGTAGACAATATGGAACAGGCGGAAGAAAGGTTGGGTGGTAAACATGGACATAAAGGTGAAGAAGGTGCACTGACCGCGCTGAAAATGATCAGCATGATGCGGAAGTTGCAGAAGAGCAAGTAAATTTCCCATAGCTTAAAAGATTTTAAGAAGGTAGTGATCCATTTGTATGTAAAAATAAAATGAGTCACTACCTTTAAGAATTAATATGGTATGGGATGGCACCAGACTATATAAATTTCCAGTAGCTTGAAAGCTATTTATAAAGACTAACTCGATGAACGTTCAGCTTTTTATCCCCTGCTTTGTAGATCAGTTATTCCCCGAAACAGCCTTCAATATGGTAAAAGTATTGGAGAAGCTGGGTTGTAATGTAAGTTACAATGCAAATCAAACCTGCTGCGGACAACCTGCTTTTAATGCGGGGTATTGGGATGAGTCGAGGGCTGTGGCGACCAAGTTTCTAAAAGACTTTCACACCTTTGATTATATCGTAGCACCCAGCGGTTCCTGCACCGGGTTTGTGCGCAATTATTACGGAAAGCTGTTCGACAACTCTGCCGCTCACAATGATGTAAAACTGTTGCGTAAGCAGCTGTATGAGTTTACGGAATTTCTGACGGAAGTACTGCATGTAACTGATCTGGGCGCCACGCTGAATGGTGTAGCCACTTATCATGATTCCTGTGCAGCGCTGAGGGAATGTCATATCAAACAGGGGCCTAGAAATCTCCTGAGTAAGGTGAAAGGACTGGAGCTGACAGAGATGAATGATTGTGAAACCTGCTGTGGTTTTGGGGGTACTTTTGCTGTAAAATACGAGCCTATTTCTATTGGAATGGGTGAGCAGAAGGTACACAATGCAATTGCTACAGGAGCGGATTATCTGATCTCTACAGATCTCTCCTGCCTGATGCACCTCGATGGGTATATCAAAAAACACGACCTGAATATTAAAACCATGCATATTGCCGATGTACTGGCGAGTGGCTGGTAATTTTAAAACTTTCTTTTGATGAATTATTGGTTAGTTAAGTCGGAGCCATTTAAATATTCCTGGGAACAGTTCATGAAGGATGGAAAGACCTTTTGGGACGGGGTAAGAAACTACCAGGCCAGGAATAATATGAAGGCGATGAAGAAGGGAGACCAGGTATTGTTCTACCATAGTAATGAAGGGCTGGCTGTAGTGGGTATTGCGAAAGTAGCGAAGGAGTCTTACCAGGATCCGACTACGCCCGATCCGAATTGGGTAGTGGTAGATCTGCAACCGGTGAAGGCTTTTAAGGAGCCTGTAACGCTGGCACAGATGAAGGCGGAGAAGCGGCTGGAGAATTTTCAGTTGGTCAGACAGGGGAGGTTGTCGGTGTGTGCGGTGACAGAAGATGAATTTAATACGATCCTCGAAATGGGAGGAATGAAGAAATAAAAAAAGCGCGTTTGCAGTCAGCAAACGCGCTTTTTTTATTTCTTACATTGCCGCGGCTCTGGCAGCCAATGCTTTTTTATGTTCCATTTCCCGCTGATGGCGGAATACACTCTTTGTAACAAAATATCCTAACGAAGCGCCTACCCAAACATCACTGCTCCAGTGCCTGACCTGATACATTCTCGTGGCACCTGTTGCAATTGCAACACCATATGTTACCCACGGCACCCACGGATGTTTCTCCCCATAAATCTCTGCCAGTGCAGTCGCCACCGTAGTTACGGTATTCATATGCCCGGAAGGGAAGGAGGTATGCTCTTTATTCATTGTAAATGGCCGGTTGTACTCAAATGGTGAATCGAAGTAAGTAGGGCGGCCACGACGAATCACAGATTTTGCAGTCGTATACAGGAGTGTTGAAATAAGTAATGACTTTGCGGACATCAACCCTGCATTTTCCAGTTTACGATCTTTGGCAATTACACCTGCCAGGTACATACCACCAATCAAATAGGGGGAATACGCATTGCCGAAAGGCTCGATCTGCCCTGTGACGGAATTCCATCCACTGGTATGATTGCGCAGCAGGAACTGCTTCACTTCGTAGTCTGCTGTCGTCATCAACAATCCTGCGCCCCCCACTACAATACCTAAGCGGATAAAATCACGTTTCTCCCAGTGGGCCGGGCGTGCAACGGTATATTTTAAATCTGTCCAGATACTTTTCAGGTATACGCTATTGATGCGATAACTGATAGCAGTATCTTCTTCTGTCAAGGGTTTATTATGTTGCAAACTATCCAGCTGTTGCTTAGCTGTGGCACTATCTGCTGGCACATGGGTTGTATCGTTCTGGGCACTGGCTGTTGTATGCAGTAAATTAATCAGCGAACAGAAAATAAGCGAATAAATAATCTTCAAGGCTGGTCCTGTTTTGGAAATAAGATATAAAGTTACGTTAAATGTTAAAACCAGTATATTCGAATCAGAAAATCATAAAAACATTCATTGTATGAAACTTCGGATGGTTGTATTAACGGGAGCTGGTATCAGCGCAGAGAGTGGGTTACGCACTTTCCGTGACAGTGATGGGCTGTGGGAAGGGTATAATGTGTATGAAGTGGCTTCTCCCGATGGATGGAAGAAGGATCCGCAGCTGGTACTGGACTTTTACAATATGCGCAGACGCGATGTACTGGGGGCAAAACCCAATGCTGCACATATAGGACTGGCTGACCTGCAGGCACATTTTGACCTGCATATCATCACCCAGAATATTGATGACCTGCATGAGAGAGGCGGTGCTAAGCAGGTATGGCATTTACATGGAGAAATCACTAAGATGAGGAGTGTGCTGGATACAGAACGGACTTACCCTTACAATGAGGATATTAAACTGGGTGATCTGGCGGCAGATGGTGGTCAGCTGCGACCATTCATTGTATGGTTTGGCGAAGAAGTGCCGATGATTGAACAGGCGGTAACACTGGTAAGACAGGCGGATATATTCGTGGTGATAGGTACATCATTGCTGGTGTATCCGGCAGCGGGGTTGCTGGACATTGTGCCAAGGCATGTACCCGTGTACGTGATTGATAAAAGTTTGCCGCAGGTGAAGCAGCGGCCGTATTTGCACCTGATTGAAAAGCCGGCGACAGAAGGGGTGAAGGAGTTGAAGGAATTGGTGCAGACATATATTCAAAGTCAGCGTAACTAAGTGTAATTAGTTCGCAACAATGCTGTTATTAAAATATCAAAGGCTGACCAATTGGTCAGCCTTTTTCTTTGAATGAGGGTCATCTACCATAGGAAAATATTTTTTCTATTCGAAACTCTCCTCAAATCGAATATTATATTCTTCCAGTTCTTTCAGAACCGGGTTATAGATATCGGGTATGACAGGTATCTGCAAACCTGTAACATCTGTTTTTCCCTGCAGGATCATCTTGGCCATGATACCCAGGGGCAGCCCCACGGTCTTTGCCATGGCGGTACGCAGGTGATCTTCGCCCTGTACGATCATGTAACTGTGTAAGCGGGTGGTGATACCTCTGCGTTCAAATTCTATCTCATGAATCATCACGATCATATCCTTGTCGGTTGGTTCCATGGCTAGTTTGGACTCAACGAGGTGTTGCAGTACGCCTGCATTTGTGAGTTCACCCAGATGAATGGGATCGCTATTCAGCAGGCCTAGGAATTTCAGCTGGCGGATGATTTTTGACTTGGCAGAGATGCCGAGATAATGAGCGATGTTTTCTTCATTACTCAGGTCTTTAGCGGGTTTCAGGTGCTGACTGGCCCATTGGTAATAGGTCATATCATCCGTCTGAATCTTGCGTGTATCTTCGGTAAGACCTAGTTTCACCAATGCGCTCCATCCTTCGCAGAAGTCAGGATAGCGCAGGGTAGCGCGCATGAAGGTAGGGATATCCTCCAGGTTATACGCCTTCATATAGGCTAGTGAATCCCGGTTAGGATACCATGCGAGTTTGCCCAGGGTGGGGATCTGAATGGTTTTGCTCTGGTCAAAGAGGTGGGGGTAATCAGTTTCCTTTACTTTCCCTTTCTCTTTGTAGATAGCGCCGGAGCTGCCTGCCATTACTATGTTGCGGGCGTTCCAGGATATTTTGTACTGCCAGGGGTTATCGTTGCTCTCGGGAGAGATGAGGCCACCGCAGTAGGATTTAAAAGAGGAGATTTGTCCACCTTTCTTTTCGATGGAGTGGATCAGTTTCATAGCGCTCATGTGATCGATGCCCGGATCGAGGCCCATTTCATACATGAACAGGAGGCCTGCATCTTCGATCTCTTTTTCCAGCGCTTTGATTTCCGGATTGATGTAGGATGCGGTGAGCAAATTCTTACCAAATTTGAGGCAGTCTTTTGCTACAATGATATGTAGGGGAGGAGGCAGCAGAGATATCACCAGGTCTGTTTCCTGTACGAGTTGTTGTCTGGCTGCTTCATCCTGGATGTTGATAGCTGCTGGGGTCACGTAGTAGGATTTGCCGGTTTTCGACTTAATCAGCATTAAGTCATGATCCGCTACAGTCACATGCCATTTCTGCCGGGGAGCATTGACCAGCAGATAATCGATCAGGCAGGTGGCCGATTTACCGGCACCAAACAATAAAATATTCTTCATGTTTCCTTAATATAAATCTTTACTATGGTTTACGGAACAGGGATTTAACATCAGTGGTAATAGTAATGTTCAAAATTTTAGCAAATTTTGAATGTATATTTGACTCTTTAACTGCGCTCTGTCCCATGAGACTCTGATTTTCATAGGGTTAAAAACAAATTGTTTGCCAATATTTCATTTTCTCCATATTTTAATTTTTTATGATATAGAATAAATATTGGCAGTGACTGCAATTTAAAAGATTATTCAGACTCTGCTACAGAAAATATTTATTATCGCATTGTGTTTTAACGCTATATGACAATTCCTTTTTTATTCACATTTAATGTCAAAATGGCCGTATTTCGGCCTGAAATGGCTATATTTGCGCTCATTTGTTTTATAAGCAAAACAACCATCTAAATGTCAGAAAATACTGAAAATCATCAGGAAGGAAGGATTGTCCAGATTAACATCGAGGAGCAGATGAAAACGGCTTACATCGATTACTCTATGTCAGTAATTGTGGGTCGTGCGCTTCCTGATGTTAGGGACGGTTTGAAACCCGTACACCGCAGGGTGTTGTTTGGTATGAGTGAGCTGGGTAACAACAGCAATAAACCATACAAGAAATCAGCCCGTATTGTGGGTGAGGTGATGGGTAAATATCACCCGCACGGCGATGCTTCCATTTATGACACCATTGTACGTCTTGCACAGCCCTGGACCTTGCGCTACATTCTTGTAGACGGTCAGGGTAACTTCGGTTCCGTAGACGGTGACGCGCCAGCGGCTATGCGTTATACGGAGATCCGTCTGCAGAAAATAGCAGAAGCGATGCTGGAAGATATCGACAAAGAAACGGTGGATTTCTCCCTGAACTTTGATGATACGCTCGAGGAGCCTACTGTGTTACCAACCCGCATCCCGAACCTGCTGGTGAATGGTGCATCTGGTATCGCTGTAGGTATGGCTACGAACATCATGCCCCACAACCTGAGCGAGGTAGTGGACGGTCTGATCGCTTACATTGAAAATAAAGAGATCACCAGTGAGGAACTGATTAAATATGTGAAAGCTCCTGATTTTCCAACCGGAGGTATCATTTATGGTTACGAAGGTGTTAAACAGGGATTTGAAACAGGCCGTGGCCGTGTGGTAGTACGTGGTAAAGTAAATGTGGAAACGACCAAAGCGGGTCGCGAGCGACTGGTAATTTATGAACTGCCTTATCAGATCAACAAAGCGGTATTGCACCAGAAGATTGCACAACTGGCAGATGATAAGATCATCGAAGGTATTGCAGAAGTACGTGATGAGAGTGACCGTGAAGGTATGCGCCTGGTAATTGATCTGAAACGTGAAGCCATTGCTAACGTGGTGATCAACCAGCTGTATAAATACTCTGAGCTGCAGACTTCTTATGGTATTAATAATGTGGCGCTTGTAAAAGGTCGTCCACGAGTACTGGCACTGAGAGATCTGCTGGCTGAATTCGTAGACTTCCGCCATGAAGTGGTGGTGAGAAGAACCCGTTTTGACCTGCGTAAAGCAGAAGAAAAAGCACACATCTTACAGGGTTACCTGATCGCTCTCGATCACCTGGATGAAGTGATTGCTTTAATCCGTGGATCACGTACACCTGATGAAGCGAAAGACGGATTGATGAGTCAGTTCGGACTGAGCGATATTCAGTCAAAAGCCATACTGGAACTGCGTTTACAACGTTTGACAGGTATGGAACGTGACAAGATCAAGGAAGAGTATGAAGAGATCATGAAACTGATCGGCTATCTGAAAGATGTATTGAACGACGAAGGTCTCCGTTTCAAAATTATCCGTGAAGAACTGGAAGACGTAAAGAAACGTTTTGGCGACGAGCGTAAAACTGAAATTCAGTACCTGGCCAGCGAAATGAGAATGGAAGATATCATCGCAGAAGAAGATGTGGTGATCACCATTTCACACCTGGGTTACATCAAGCGTACATCTGCCTATGACTACCGTCAGCAGAAGCGTGGTGGCCGTGGTGCACTGGGTGGTAAAACCCGTGAAGAAGATTATATCGAGCACCTGTTCGTTGCTTCTACTCACCATACCATGTTGTTCTTTACAGAGAAGGGGCGTTGTTACTGGCTGAAAGTATACGAGATTCCTGAAGGTGAGAAGAGTGGTAAGGGCAGAGCGATTCAAAACCTGATAAACCTGCCTACCGACGATAAGATCCGTGCAATTATTGACATCAAGGATCTGGGTGATAAAGACTTTATCAACAGCCATTATATTGTACTCTGCACCAGCAATGGTATCATCAAGAAGACCCTGCTGGAAGAGTTCTCCCGTCCACGTCAGAATGGTGTGAACGCAATTACTATCAATGAAGGTGACCAGCTGCTGGAAGCTAAGCTGACCAGAGGTAACAGCGAGATCATGATGGCGATTAAGAGTGGCCGTGCGATCCGTTTCCCTGAGAACACCGTACGTGACACAGGTCGTGGTGCGATCGGTGTAAGAGGTATCGAAGTGGACAATGATAAGGACGAGGTAGTTGGTATGATTTGTGTAAATAAAGACGAAAATCGTACTGTTCTGGTAGTGTCTGAGAACGGTTTCGGTAAGCGTACTGATATCGAAGAATACAGAATTACCAACCGTGGCGGTAAAGGTGTTAAGACCATTAACGTAACGGAAAAAACAGGCCGCCTGATTGCTATCCTGGACGTAACTGAAAAGGATGACCTGATGATCACCTGTAAGTCTGGTATCACTATCCGTATGGCGGTAGCAGATATCCGTGAAGCAGGTAGAGCGACGCAGGGTGTGAGACTGATCCGTCTGGATGATACAGATCAGATAGCGGCAGTAGCCCGTCTGGATGAGCAGGAAGAACAGGAAGTGGAGCAGGATCTGGAAAACATTGAGCAGGAGATTGCTGCGCAGGAAATCAATGATGCTGCTGCAACCAGTGGAGAGGAGACAACTGATGAAGATCAGGCTGGGACCGGGGAAGCACCTAATGAATAATTCATAAAATTACCGCAATTTGCCTATGCGAACTAATGGTTAAGCCGCGGTTGGTTGTATTTATTTAAAGCTGAACACGTAAATATTCACTTAACCATACTTATAGCAAATAAAAAAAAATTGATCATGAAAAAACTGTTGGTATCATTTATCTTTTGCAGTGCAGGGTTAGCAGCTGTAGCTCAGCGTGCTAAAGTAAATAGTGCTGAAGACGCCCTGAAAAGCAAGGATTATGCAAAAGCAACCGCCGATATTCAGGCTGCGCTGGAAAATGATAAAACCAAGAATGATGCAAAGACTTATTATGTAAAGGGTAAGATCCTGGAAGCACAGGCTACTGAGCATAAGAGCTCTGCGGAAGCACTTGAAGCATTCGAAGCATATAAGAAAGCACTGGAAATCAATCCAAAATTACCAGAGGCGCTGTTGGAACTGAACCAGCGTATGTTCAACCTGTACGCGACCGTAGGTAACGCAGGTTATGGTAACCTGAACGATCAGAAATGGGATTCTGCATATACTCACTTCAAAGAAGCATTCAGTATCGCTGAATTCTACAACGGTAAAAACCTGGGTGGTACCATCCCTACCGATACATCTATGACTTTCTACACCGGTTACGCAGCTAGCCAGGCTGGCCAGAAAGATGATGCGATCGTATATCTGAGAAAAGCAGCAGATCTGCAGTTCAAAACTGAACCTGCGCTATATGTAATCCTGGCTCAGGCTTACGAAGAAAAAGGTCAGAATGACAACTGGCTGAAAGCTATCGAAGAAGGTAAAGCCGCTTTCCCTAAAGACAAGCGCTTTGGCGATATGGAAATGATCTACTACTCTAAGACTGGCAAGACTAACGAACTGCTGGCTATATTGGAGAAGAAGATGGCTGAAAACCCTAATGACTTCAACACAGTACTGGACTACGGTATCCGTGTAGACAACCTGGCTAACCCACCTGCAGAAGATGGTAAGGAAGCTGCAAAACCAGCTAATTACGAAGAACTGATGGGCAAAGCTGAAGGTGCATATAAGAAAGCAATCGAACTGAAAGCTGACGATGCTACTGCAAACTTCCAGCTGGGGGCACTGTATTTCAACCGTGCGGTTGGTTTCAACAAGGAACTGAACGCTATGGATAGCAAACAGCAGAATTCACCTAAAGCAAAAGAACTGCAGACTAAAGTACAGACCCTCATGGATCAGTCACTGCCTTTCTTTGAGAAAGCTGACCAGAACTTCACTGCTAAGGGTGCATCACTCGAAGCCAGCGACAAATCTACTTACCAGAGCTGCCTGTATGCATTACAGAAGATCTACGCGATCAAGAATGATAATGCGAAGGTAGAAGCAACTAAGAAGAAACTGGATGCATTGAACTAGTCCTCTAAGAAATTTGATATAAGTAAAAGGCCCGTCGTATATACGACGGGCCTTTTACTTTTTTATGCATCAGGCATTGGGACTGATGTTTGCAGCTTACAAACCTGACACTTATCTGGTTGGATGCGTTACAAAGTGATATGCCCAGAATGCCGCGAGCAGTATAAATAGTACAATGATACAGACAATAGCCAGCTGTGTATGACTCGCTATCTGATCCTTCTTTTGTTTCCTGCTTTTTAACTTCCGCAACATCTGCCATTTCATCTGCCTCAGATAAACCGGAATAATCTCTTTCTGTTCAAACGCACTTAATCCCTCTACTGCTTCACTGCACATTTCACAATCTGACAAATGCAATTCCACTTCATGCTGTTTCTCCGGCGACAACTTCCCCTGCACATAATCCATCAGCTCCTGCTGACTTGGACACTGTGTGGCCGTGAACAGATCATTATATGCATCATTCATAAAATCGTCCATGATTATTGCTTTCCTTGTTTGCTTAATAACAACTTCAAATTTCTTTTCCCATTTTGAATATAGCTCTTTACCTGCAACAAACTATACCCGGTTTTGTCTGTGATCTCCTGGTAAGAACTCTTTTCGAGATAGAATAATTTCACACAGACGCGTTGTTCATCATTCAGCTGTTCAAGTGCCTGTTCCATATTTGTGAGGAGGACTTCTTTCTCCGCTAAGGTAGTTTTTTCTTCAGGAGGGGCGGGATCATTCAGGTGTTTTTCACTCACTTCTTCCTGGCGTAGCTGGTTGCGTTGGCGCAGCTGCATGAGACAATGGTTCTTGGTAACCATATAGATCCATGCCCTGAAAAATTGCACCTGGTGTTTGTTGATATCTGCTAATACTTTTAAAAAGATCTGTTGCACACTGTCCCTTGCATCTTCCTCATTTTTAAGGTATTTCATGCACATACCGAGTAGTAGGATGGCGTACCTGTCGAAGAGGATGCCTACCCAGTGGCTGTTGTCATCGGCTTTGTACCGTTGCAGCAGTTCTTCGTCTGTTAATTCCTGGCTATTCTTAATATTCACGGGATAAAGATAGAAACTTATAATATATAGATGCGGCGTTAGGGAAATTCCATAAAAAGAAATTTCGATATTACATGGAAGTCCCGTTTGCTGGAGGCGTGCATAAAAAAAGCCTTGTACAGCTTAAACCGTACAAGGCATATTTAAATCTGAAGAAACAATTACAAACTATCCAATGCAGACTGTGCCTTTTCTTTCATCGGCCCATTCATGCGCACCACTTCTTTAAACATCCTGCGCGCTTTACCTGTCTGTCCTTTACTCCGGTAGCACACTGCCAGCTGATAACGGGACAGCTCCCCATATTTGGATTTACTATCAGTCAGGTGTTTATACCGTGAAATCGCTTCATTTAAATCCCCCTGCTGATGATATACCATGGCAGCTTTGTACAGGAATTCGTCGGTACCGGAGGGTTGTACATCCGACGTCTTTTTGTCGTTATCATCGTCCTTTTCTTTTTCCTTCTTTGGCGGGGGAGGTGTCTCTTTCTTTTCTACCTTGTCCGGTACAGGCGCAGGCGTTTCCTTAGCCGGCTGTAAAGTAGATTTCTCTTCTTTCTGTTCAGCAGGAGGTGTTTTCTTTGCCGAATCTTTGGGTGGTGCAGGCTTCGGCGTAACAGTAGCCTTCACAGTATCTTTCTGCACGGCAGGTACCACTTTTACTGCTGCAGGAGCAGGCCTTCTTTGCAACGTATCTGCCACCGGTGCCGGTGCTGCCGCTGTTTCTGTGTGTGAAGCTACCACGGGTTGACTTTGACGGGTAGGTATCGGCTCCATCTCTTTATCCGTCTTCTCCACCGCAGCTATTGGTTGTGGGGGATTCGATGCCTGCAGTTTATTCTGGTGCTGAATGAGATACACCCCACCGGCACCCAGTGCAACAGCTGCCACTACCCAAAAGTATATGAGGAAACTCTCTTTCTTCTGCTCCAGCCGTTGATACCGCTCCACTTTTTGTGTGGTTGATACTCTGGCGATACTTTTACGGATATACTGGGATATACTTACCGATAATGGCTGGTATTGCTCCCTGTACTTTGCCTGAGACAATGTTTGCAACGCATCAAAGCAAAGATCACAATCCACCAGGTGCTGTTCCAGCAAATGTTTCTCCAGGTCCGTCAGCCGTCCATCGAGATAACGGGGCAGCTGGTCCCTGTTCATACACCGAACCGTGCTGAAGATCTTGAGTATCTTATCGTTATTTTCCAAATTACTGCTCATAGGATTGTTTCATCAGTATTGAAGCCATATGCTGTTTAGCGTTTTTCAGTATCTGCCTGGTCTTGTCGATCGAATACTTTTTACTCTCGGCCAACTGGGTCAGGGGCTGTTGTTCCAGATAGAATTTCGTGAGGAATAATTTCTCCTCTGCCGGCAGCTGACTAATCACTACATTCATCTGCGCAATGAGTTGCTGCTGTTCCTTCTGGTTCATGGCAGCCTTCTCAATCCGGGCTTCAACCTGCTGTATTTCTCTGGATTCAGTAGTAGAAAAGAAGGGGAGATTCCTGTCAGACTTATCCTGAATGGCCTTTACATTGTAATGGATCCACTCATTTACCCTGTGAATGGTTTGGGTCTTGAGCGAGTTGCTCAGGCGCTGTAGCAGCACGGGAAACACTTCATCCGAACCCTTTCCCGGTGCGGTATTTAAAAACGGCAAACATACAGCCACCATTAAGTGACTATACCTTTCCAAAAGAACACCTTCGGCTTCCTGGTCTTTCAACTTTCTCGCCCGGGATATTAAGTCTTTGTCCGACAAATTAGTTAACTGCTGTAGCATAGTGTTACCTATATTTACATATGAAAACCTAAAAGGTTTCATTAAGACATATAAATATTTTAGACAATTAATATGCCATATGCAATAACGGTGGTGCCTGTCATGCCATTAAGGGCAGAACCCGCCCATAGAAGTGAAATGATCTCACAGGCCTTGTGGGGAGAATGCGTAACCATCACAGTGACAGGACAGGATGGCTGGGTGAAGGTAAAGTGTCAGTATGATGACTATGAGGGTTGGGCAACGGTTAACCACCTGGAAATCATCGAGGAAGAATTATTCAATGCGCCATATACACATTTTACTACCAGGTGGGTCAACACTGTCAAAATGAACGGTCAGCCCATGCAGGTTCCGCTGGGTTGCCTGGTCAAAACGACCGATGAGGCTGTAACAGTTTGGGGAAAGTGGCAGGTACAATTTGAGGAAAAGCCTGATACTCCTTTTTTAGATGATAAAGGCTTGCGGGAGAGGGCGTTCCAGTTCCTGAATACGGCGTATTTATGGGGTGGAAAGTCTGTGTATGGAGTGGATTGTTCCGGTTTTACGCAAACGGTATTTAAGACGCTGGGAATCTCTTTAATGAGGGATGCTTACCAACAGGCAGCACAGGGTACGGTGGTCGATTTTCTGCAGGAAGTGAAGCTGGGTGATCTGGCTTTTTTTGATAATGAAGCCGGGCGGATTACGCATGTGGGAATCCTGTTGAATGATCATGAGATCATACATTCATCTGGTAAGGTCAGGGTAGATCCGATAGATAATCAGGGAATAATTAATGCGGAGACAGGGGTGAGGACACACAATCTTAGGATAATCAAAAGATATTTCTAAATAGCCTTTAAATAAAAAAGCTTTTGCCTCGGGCAAAAGCTTTTTTATTGTAATTATTTATTGAACTTCTTCTTGTAGCCTTCAATGCTCTCAAGAATGATTCTTTCAGCGACTTCTTTATTCTGGAACTCAGCTACTTTCACCTCTTTGTGCTCAAGTCTCTTATATTCTTCGAAGAAGTGACGCATTTCAGCAGTGAAATGAGGCGGCAATTCTGTAATATCGTTAATATAGTTCACGCTCATATCATTTGCAGCTACAGCGATGATCTTATCATCGGCTTCACCACCATCAATCATCTGCATTACACCGATAACTTTGGCTTCCATGATACACATAGGCACTACATCTACCTGTGACAGGATCAGGATATCCAGTGGATCATGGTCATCGCAGTATGTCTGAGGAATAAAGCCATAGTTTGCAGGGTAGTATACTGAAGAATACAGCACTCTGTCCAACTTGAGCAGACCTGTTTCCTTGTCCAGCTCATATTTAGCGCGGCAGCCTTTTGGTATTTCAATAATCGCATTTACGACTTTGGGTGATTCAGATCCTGTGCTGACTTGATGCCAGGGATTGTTCGTCGTCATCTTCAAAACTATTTTATTGTTTATTATTATTTTGGTGCCGCCGGCATTGTCAGTATTACAAAAAGAAATAGGCTGTCCAAGTCAGTTGTGGGACTTAGGTCAGCTGTTTAACCTTATGCAATGTGGAATTTAACTTTTGCTGGCGCGTCGCAAAAATAAGGAACTCAACTGTAAATCCAAATTTACAGGGATGGTAGGACTATTTTTGATCCGGAGACGGTACACTCATGGTGTCCTGCTGCATGATGCTGGCAGAATCCATGGTTGGGGTAGCCGGAGGCATATAATTAGGAATAATGCTTTCTAATGACAGCGATATTTTCCATTGGCCATTTTCCTTCACCAGTTGCAATCTCTCCTGTTGTTTAGAAGAAGAGTTCAATACTGTCACCGTCGCTTTATCTCCATTTTCTTCCGCATTTACAACTTCAATGCCTGCCTTCTTGATCTTTTCTCTTTCGTTCTCATTGCGGCGGGCATCGAAAAATGAATATAACTGTATCACCTGCTGCGATTCCTTGGTCGCGTAATCTCTGGCGAGGTCAAAGTTAGATTCCTGAATAGCATGCATAAAATTCAATGCTACCTCCTGTGGGGAAGCCCGTTTTTTGCAGCTGCTCAGTACAACACCGGATATTAAAATCAGGATAAGGAAGCGCAGATATTTGGTCATGCAATTGTTCATTATAAATAAGAGGTAACAAAAATAGGAGGAAAGTAGAAATTTACAAAAAAGCGATGATGAGTCTTTGGCCATGGTTACACACTTATGTCCCGAAAATGAGCAGTTGTTGTGTCTGGCCATCGGTACAGGTTCATATTGTTGTTCAATTCGCATAATAAAAAGTGAACATACAATAAACGCTGTTAAGGAAGTGTTAATTATCCCTACGCTCCTCTTTTTCTTTGTCTCTTTCTCTGTCGCGCTCCCTGTCTCGGTTGTCCCTGTTGTCTCTGCTATCTCTGTTTCTATGATTTGGATGCTGCTGCTGGTATTGGTCCTCTTTTTCCTTCGCGGCATCGTAGGCACGAATGATTGCTTTTACCAGGCGGTGTCTTACCACATCTTCTTCGTCCAGTTCCAGATAGCCAATGCCATCTACATTGCGAAGAATGCGGCTTGCCTTTGCGAGGCCCGATTGCTGATTTTTTGGCAGATCGATCTGTGTCATGTCACCTGTGATGATTGCCTTTGCATTTGGACCGATACGGGTCAGGAACATTTTCATTTGCAGGTCGGTCGCGTTTTGCGCCTCATCCAGGATAATGAAAGAGTTGTCCAGCGTACGGCCACGCATGTATGCCAGTGGAGCGATCTCAATGACACGGTTGGTCATGTAATAGCTCAGTTTATCAGCCGGGATCATGTCGTCCAGCGCATCGTACAGTGGGCGCAGGTATGGATCGATCTTTTCTTTCAGATCGCCCGGTAGGAAGCCCAGGTTTTCACCAGCTTCTACGGCGGGGCGGGTAAGGATGATCTTCCTGACAGCCTTGTTCTTGAGTGCGCGTACGGCCAGGGCTACGGCAGTATAAGTCTTACCTGTACCAGCAGGGCCAATGGCGAAGATAATGTCGTTCTTTTCTGCCATGGCGACCATTTTCTTCTGATTGGCAGTTCTTGCTTTTACATTACGGCCGTTAGGACCAAAGACGAGAATTTCGTTAGAATTACGGTCTTTGAAATTGTCAACAGACTCTTCGTCTCCTAAAATTTGTTCAAAGTAATTTTCACTAAGGTTACCATTGCGCTCCAGGTAAGAGATGATTTGAGTGATTTTTTCCTGTGCTGTCGCTACTTCTTCCGGTGCACCGGATATTTTGAGTTGAGTACCCCGGGAGAGAATCTTTAGCAGCGGAAATTTTTTCTTCAGCAGGTCGAGCTTTCCATTATTGACCCCAAAAAACTCGATAGGGTTAATACTGTCTAAGTTGATGATTGATTCTGTCAAGTGTTGTCTTATTTAATTGTGAAAAGGGATACCACGCCTGGCAATGCGGCAGCATATTTCAGCAGCGGCAATAACCACGCCAAAGCATTTTTCCTTACCGGTGATGCAGCGATCACTGGTTTTGTGAGAACAATGATTTGCAGATGCGACGATCATTTGCTTTCAATGTTAAAAAACCGGTAAGAAATCAGCTTCCTTTTAGTCCCTTGATTTAGCCAAAGATAGGGACCATTTCAAATCTGCAAAAATGTGAATTCCACAATGGGTGGAAAAAATCAAAAACCCATCCATATTACACTTTTAACAGGGATGATATACCCTAAGTTCAATAGCAGAATGAAGAAATTGTTATGGCTGGAAGCCCCTGTAGAAAAATATCTACTAAAAAATAATAATATATTCCCTATTTTTAAGAACTTATCCTACAGAAATTTATGAATGATGCCATTATAAACAAGGCACTCGCTTCGTTTGTACCGGCACTGTTACTAGACCTTAATGGAAACCTGTTATCGGCCAATGATCGGGCCAGGGGACTTGTGCAGTTACCGGGGGGAAATGCAGGGAAAGTCCACTATGATCACCTGTTCGGCGAAAGAACCGGCATATACTGGGGAGGCCTATTGGCAACCTTACAAAACGGATTAAAAGCCTGTATAGAAATTGCAGGCCCGGGTGGACAATGGACAGCATGGCAACTGCTGGCCCACGACGAATACTTTGTACTACTGGGACAGGAAACCGCCCAGCCAGATAAACTATTTACTCATCTTCCATTGGGAATACAACAGTTTTCCGTGGAGGGATTCCCTGTTAAAAGCAACGCCTTACAAAAAGACATCTGGGGACCTCATCACCCTATTTTTATACAACCCGGATACAATATACTACGTGACCCGGTTTACCGCCAGATTGGCCTGAGCCAGCTATTTGATGATGTATTGGTTACCGGCCGTTCTGTAAAAAAGGAAATCCTGTTACGCTACCAGGAATTTGCCGTTGGAGATTCTGTCCGGCTGTCACCTTGTTACTATGAGGCCACCGTGTTTCCTGCTTTTAACCAGCAAAGGCAGATCACCGACCTGTACCTCTTATTGAAGGAATGTACGGCTCAAAAGCTCACCCTCATGGGGCTTGAAAAGAGCGCCCGCCTGCTGGACAGCGTGGTAGAACACCTGCCCATTGGTTATGTACAGTTCGATCACCATGGCTTTATGCGGCGTATCAATCATACACATCGTGAGTTTTTGAAAATACGTCCCGGCTGTCATGAAGAGGGCTACAATATCATGAGCGACCCTTTTGCCCGGATGTATGGTTTCAATGAAATGTTCATGACCGTGGTAACGGAGAACAGGATGATCCGTAAGGAAATCGAAGTCGACTTCTCTGCCGAAAACACGTATACAGACTTCTCCGAGGTACGATGGATGGATTATACCCTTTTCCCCCTCCAGGACCCGATCGATAAGAAAACGATTGTAGTAGCCCTCATCAACGATATTACCGATAAGAAGCTGGAGCACTATATGCGTAACGAGCTACAGCGTAATACTGAGCAGCTGCACCTCTTCTTCGACGCCGTAGATATGGGCTATGCTACCCTGGAACGTGATGGCCGGGTAAACTTTATGAACAGGAAGGCGGCACAAATGGCAGGTGTGGAAATTCAACCTGGGTGTAATATCTTTGAGGTAATTCCTGCGTTCAGAACGCCGTCTCCATTCCTGGACAGATTGGCGCGGGCTTTGAAAAGTACTGTATCAGCATCCTTCAGTAGCTACTTCTATGGAATGGACAAGTGGTACGATTTCCTCGTCACACCTATGCGTGACAACACCGTATCTGTCTTTATCAGGGATATTACGGGAAGCCGTAAACTGCAAAAAGAATTACACAGGGCCAATAGTCAGCTGAGTAAGCTGAACCGGAACTTATTGAACCAAAACCAGCAGCTGGAAGACTTTGCGCACATCACTTCCCACAATCTAAGGGCACCGATTGCCAACCTGAAAGCGCTGATGCAGCTACACAACCACTCCGAAAAGGAAAAGGAGCGGGAAGAATACCTGGGCATGCTGGAATCGGTGATCAACAAAACGGATGAGACACTCAATGATCTGGTAAACGTAGTGCAGATACGAAAAGAGACAGATATCCGGCAGGAGCTGCTTTCCTTCGAAACCAGGCTACAGTATGTATCTAATGTACTGATGCAGGATATAAACCAGAGCGGACTGCAAATCACCATAGACCTGGAGGAATCACCACTGGTAAGGTTTCCGAGGATCTATTTAGACAGTATACTGCAAAACCTGATCACCAACGCCATCCGCTACCGGATGCCTGAAAAGGTACCCACCTTGCACTTCAGCAGCCGGAAAGAGAACGGTATGATCACACTTACTGCCGAAGACAATGGAATGGGAATCGATATGAATCGCTTTGGCAGCAAGCTGTTTGGGTTTAGGAAAACATTTCATAAAAATCCTGACGCTAAGGGAATCGGCTTATTTATTACAAAAACCCAGGTAGAGGCAATGGGAGGAAGTATAAGCGCAGAGAGTGCACCTGGCCGGGGTACCAAATTTATTATTACCTTTAAAACCGAATAAATCCCTGTATGCAATTGCTCAATTTGATTTTTATCGTTGACGATGACCCGATTCATCAGCAAATAGCAAATCTGATGATCAAGAGGCAAGGGATCGGGGAGAAAGTGAAAGCATTTTCTGAAGCACAGGACGCACTCAACTATCTGCGTGAGTACATCTACGAGCCGGATCTGCTGCCAGACCTGATCCTGCTGGATCTGAACATGCCAGTCATGGACGGCTGGGACTTCCTGAATGACTATGCCGGATTTTACGAGAAGTTACCTAAGAAGATTGGAATCTTTGTACTTACTTCCTCTATTGACGATAGTGATAGAAAGAAAGTAGACGATTATGCTTTTGTAAAAGGGTATCTCACGAAGCCTTTGTCCAGCGAGATCATTAATAAACTCCAGGAGGAATAAACAAAAAATCCCGCCATTTGTAAGGGCGGGATCAAATATGTGTTTGAACACGATTATGCGTATTTCAGGGCCTTAATGGCAGCAGCAGGATCGGGCGCATTGAATACAGAACTGCCAGCTACCAACACATCGGCTCCGGCCGCTATTATTTCCGCAGCATTGTCCGTAGTAATACCTCCATCTACTTCAATTAATGCATGTGACTGATGTTCGTCTATCAGGGCACGGAGCTGCTTTATTTTAGTGATTGACTGATCGATGAAGTGCTGGCCACCGAAGCCTGGGTTTACACTCATGATGAGTACGAGGTCGAGGTCCTTAATTACATTTTCCAGTAGGTGTACGGGTGTATGCGGGTTCAGGGCAACGCCTGCCTGCATGCCAAGGTTTTTGATCTGCTGGATATTGCGATGTAAATGTGTACAGGCTTCGTAGTGTACGGTGAGAATGTCTGCACCGGCTTTTTTGAAGTCTTCTGCAAACTTCTCCGGTTCTTCGATCATCAGGTGCACATCACAGATCTTACGGGCTGCTTTTTTAATATGTGAAATGACGGGTAGTCCAAAGCTGATATTAGGCACAAAACGTCCGTCCATTACATCGAGGTGCAACCAATCTGCCTCACTGTTATTCAGCATTTCTACTTCCTTGCCGAGCTCCAGAAAGTTGGAGGCGAGGAGAGAGGGTGCAATAAGGGTGGTTTTCTTTTTCAAAGGAACAACGTTTTTTTGAGCTACGAATGTAACTTATTTCTGTATGTTCGCCAGCGCCTCTTTGGCTTCCTTATAATCCTTTTTGAAGGTGATGGCTTTGCTATAATCATCTATAGCCTGCTGTTTCCGGCCCAGCTTTTCGTTGCACCTGGCACGATAGTAATAGAACTCACCTTCAGCAGGTGCCGACTTACAGGCCATATTAAAATAGTTGTATGCCGGTTGCCAATCCTGTTGTTTGTAATAGAGCCTGCCTAAAGCAAAATAATTCTCACCATCTTCAGGATCGATATTGATCGCACTTTTAAATGCTGTCATCGCTTCTGCCAGCTTACTCTCCTGCTCATAGAACTTGCCAATGGCAAATACAGCGTCATCATTGGTAGAATCCATTCTGGCAGCCAATGAATAGTATTGCAGGGCAGCAGGGGTATGGCGCTGAGCCAGCAGGTCGCCCAGTTCCATGACAGCATCGTAGTCACTCTGTAAACCCGCCTGATCAATGGCTGTTCTCAGGTGCTGGATAGCGAGGGTGGTATCTTTGTTTTCTTCGGCAATCTTTGCTTTGAGATAATAAGCTTTGTCGTGATTGGCAGGGTCATTGGCCAGTCTGGAAGCCAGGCTGTCTGCGCGTTTGTATTGTTTATCTTCAATCAGGGCTGTTGCCAGACGGTATTGCAGGTAGGCGTATTTGGGCGCCAGGTGCTGGGCTTTTTCGAAGTTGGCCACAGCCTCTTTGTATTTGCCTGTTAGGATAGCGGCTTCACCGGCACCTGCCCAGTAGTCAGGTACGTTTGGTTTCAGGTGGGCAGCTTTTTCAAAGTCTTTTTGGGCCAGTGCAGGATCTGTATTGAAGAGTAAAAGGGCTCTTCTGAAATGCAGGTCTGCATTGCCTGGGAATTTATTAAGAGAGTCTGTCAGTGGCTGTATCATAGGCGCGTGGAGCGCAGAATCGGCACTTGCATCTGCTGTATGCTCAGAAGAATGGGAGTTGCAGGCAAACAGGATAGGCAGTGAAAAAAGGGCCAGGTATTTCATAGGGCAATATTAAAATAAAAAAAGAGGTTGTATCAAAATAATCTGAAGGCTTTTACCGAAAATCCGATCCTTCAGCTAATTATTTTGATACAACCTCTTTTTACAACTTTTATTGCTTCATCAGCCAGCTTTTCAGGGCGGCGTATTCATTCGGGAGTTGCACGGATTGTTTTTCCAGGGAGTAAAGATGTTGTACCCTTTCCGGGTTGACGATCTGTGATTGCAGGCTGGCAGGAGCCGCGTCTGCAAATTTCACGGGGTGGGCAGTTTCTAAAAAGACACCTGCAGCTTCAGCTTTTGATTCAGCCAGGTACTTTTGCAAACCGAGATAACCGACTGCACCATGTGGATCCAGCATGTATTGATGCTTATTCCATACTTCTTCCATAGTCGCCACGGTGGCCTTGTCATCAAAGCTATACGCTGTCAGTTTCTCCTTCAATGCCGGCAGACTATTCATGAACAGTTGCAGGATCCTTACAAAGTTGCTCGGATCTGCTACGTCCATGGCATTGGAAAGAGTAGGTTTTGCCTGACCTGGTTCATATTGACCATTCTCCATGAAGCGGGGTACAGTATCGTTTACGTTGGTACTGGCCACGAAATGTTTTACCGGCAGCCCCATAGCGGCAGCCATCATACCGGCACAGATATTACCGAAGTTGCCGCTTGGTACGGAGAACACGATGTCTTTCTGCAGTTGTTTATACGCCAGCAGGTAGTAGAACATCTGCGGCAGCCAGCGGGCTACGTTGATAGAGTTAGCGCTGGTGAGCAGGCTGTGGGCCTGTAGTTCTGCATCGAGAAAAGCGGTTTTCACCATTCGCTGACAGTCATCGAAGGTGCCGGCTATTTCCAGTGCGGTGATATTCTTACCCAGGGTAGTCAGTTGTTTTTCCTGCAGGGTGCTCACTTTACCACTAGGGTAGAGGATCACCACTTTCACACCCGGTACATCGTAGAAACCATTGGCTACAGCGCCCCCGGTATCGCCGGAAGTAGCTACCAGCACCGTTACAGGGCGGGTATCATTTCTGCGGAAGTAACCGAGGCAACCTGCCATGAAGCGGGCCCCTACGTCCTTGAAAGCCAGGGTAGGACCATGCCACAGTTCCAGGGAGTAGATATTGTCATGTACAGGTGCAACAGGGAAAGGGAAGCTCAGTGTATCGGCAATGATCTTGCGCAGTACATCGTCAGGGATTTCTTCACCTACGAATGGTTTGATGGCAGCATAACCGATTTCCACTTCACTCTTATCAACAATGTTATCGAGGAAACTCTTTTCGAAAGCAGGAATATGCTCCGGAAAATATAATCCCTTGTCTGGCGCAAGGCCTGCCACTACTGCATCTTCGAACGATACGATATGTTCTTTATTTTGTAAACTATAGTATTTCATTAGTTGATTACGCTTTTGATATTTTCACACCTTCCGTATTGATCTTAGATACATGGATCTTGTAATCCACGCCCAAAGGAGCATATACGGTATTCATCATCTCCGCTACATTGCGGGCATTGGCTTCGCCTTTGCTCAGCATGAAAACAGAAGGACCGGAGCCGGAGATACCACCACCGAGTGCGCCTGCTTCCTTACATTTTACTTTCAGTTCGTAGAAAGCAGGAATGAGGATGGCACGAACAGGTTCTACGATCACATCTTCCAGGGAGCGGCTGATGAGATCATAGTTTTCCTGATAAAGACCTGCTACGAGTGCGCCGACATTACCCCACTGGCGGATGGCATCTGTCATGAGCACTTTTTGCTTCAGGATCTCGCGGGCATCAGAAGTCTTTACTTCGATCTGGGGATGGATCACTGTTACCCAGAGTTCTGATGGGGTATGGAGCGCGGTAATATCAAGCGGTTTATAACTTCTTACGAGGGTAAAGCCGCCCAGAATAGCGGGGGCTACGTTGTCTGCATGTGCAGCACCACTGGCCAGTCTTTCACCTTCCATCGCAAAGCGAACGAGTTGCTTGCGGGTAAAGGGTTCACCCAGCAGATGGTTTGCACCTACTACAGCACCTGCACTACTGGCGGCGCTGGAGCCAATGCCACTGCCTGGCGTGATATTCTTAAATAATTCCAGTTCTATACCTGCATCCGGATTTCCCAGCTTTTGCAACAATGCCTGTATTGCCACACCGCATACATTCTGTGCCGGATCTGTAGACAGATTCGCACCGTGTACCCTGGTGATTGTTACGCCCGGTTTGCTGCTCCTGCGCATGATAAACTCATCGCCTGGTGCATCCATGGCCAACCCGATCACATCAAAGCCACACGCTACATTGGCTACCGTTGCGGGGGCAAATACTTTTATACAATCATTTTCCATCAGTCTTTGCTTTGTGGTTGAACATTTAAGGTAAACATTATCTGGCAGAACGGATAATATCTGCGAAGATACCAGAAGCTGTCACATCTGCGCCTGCACCTGCACCTTTTACGATGAGTGGCTGGTCTGCATAGCGGTTAGTGGTATAGAGCACAATGTTATCTTTTCCAAGCAGGTTGTAGAAAGGATGATCTGGCGCTACGGATTGTAGACCTACAGCCGCTTTGCCGTTTTCGTAGCGGGCTACAAACTTCAGGCGTTTACCTTCTTTTACAGCTGCTTCATACAGGCCTTTAAAGTGAGCTGCATGCACATCCAGCTGTTCGTAGAACGCAGCTACAGATGGTGCATTCAGCGCTTCAGCAGGCAGGAAGGAATGGTTGGTAATGTCTTCCAGTTCCATTCTGGCACCACTTTCACGGGCCAGGATCAGGATCTTGCGCATTACATCCACACCACTCAGGTCAATGCGTGGATCTGGTTCAGTATAACCTTCGTCCTGTGCAGCTTTCACTACTTCACGGAAGCTAGCGCCATCTACGAAGTTATTGAACACGAAGTTCAGACTACCACTTAATACAGCTTCGATGCTGTTTACTTTATCACCACTGCGGATCAGGTCATTCAGGGTGTTGATCACTGGCAAACCGGCACCTACGTTGGTTTCGAACAGGAAAGATGCGTTGTATTTACGCGCCATATCTTTCAGGCTCTTATAGTAGTTGTAGTCGGAAGAACAGGCGATCTTGTTGCAGGTTACTACAGAGATACCATGTTGCAGGAACTCGCCATAGATAGCTGCTACTTCAGGACTAGCAGTGTTATCAACAAATACGCTGTTGCGCAGGTTGAGGGCTTTGATCTTTTGCGCAAAGGTTTTTATATCGGAAGTTTCGCCGTTTTCCAGCAACTGGCGCCATTCAGGCAGGTTGATGGAAGCATGGCCGAATGCCATTTTCCTGCTGCTGGCTATACCTGCTACCCGTACATGCAAACCCAGTTCACTCATGAGGAAGTTGTGCTGTTGGTTCAGTTGTTCCAGCAGTTTACCTCCCACATTTCCTACACCGGCAATGAATACGTTCACCTGTTTCAGCGGGGTTTCGAAGAATGCTTCGTGGATGACGTTCAGTGCTTTTTTTACATCTGCCTTATTGATCACTACAGAGATGTTCTTTTCGGTAGAACCCTGGGCGATAGCGCGGATGTTTACACCGTTACGACCCAGGGCAGCAAAGAGTTTACCGCTGGTACCATGGTGATTCTTCATCTTATCGCCTACTACCGCCACGATGCTCATATCTCTTTCTACCACCAGTGGCTGGATGCGTTTTTCCTGTATTTCCTGTGCAAATTCGAAATCCACAGCCTGTTTGGATTTCAGCATATCTGCTTCGTGGATCCCAACAGTGATAGAGTGTTCAGAAGAGCTCTGGGTGATGAGGATCACATTGATCTTTTCCTGGAGCAGGGCTTCGAACAGGCGTTTTGAGAAGCCGGGTATACCTACCATGCCGCTACCTTCGAGGGTAAGCAGGGCGATCTTCTGGATACCGCTGATACCGGTTACGGGGTAATTGCGGCCATTGCCATCGGGCGTATGGATCAGGGTACCATAATCATCAGGAGCAAAGGTGTTCTTGATCCAGATAGGTATTTTCTTGTCCATTACGGGTTGGATGGTAGGAGGGTAGATTACCTTGGCACCGAAGTGAGACAGTTCCATGGCCTCAGCATAGCTGATGTGAGGAATTGGAATAGCCTGGGAAACCAGACGGGGATCAGCGGTCATCATACCGCTTACGTCGGTCCATATTTCCAGTACATCGGCATTGAGGGCAGCTGCGACGATAGCAGCCGTATAGTCGGAACCACCTCTGCCTAAGGTAGTGGTTTCGCCATCGGCAGTTGCTGCTACGAAGCCCGGGAGAACCACGTAGGTAGCAGTTTCCTGCAAAAAGTATTGATTAGTCTGATGATTGGTAGCGAGGAAGTTGACTGCGGCGTTACCATAGTTACCATCGGTTACAATCAGTTCACGGCTGTCTTTCCATGCGGCAGTAAGGCCGCTGACTTTGAGTTTTTCGGCAAGCAGGTAAGAAGATACCAGTTCTCCAAAACTCATGATTTTATCCAACGATCTTGCGCTGAGTTCACCTACCTGGAAGATACCGTCGCACAGTGTTTCCAGTACGTTTACGCGCTTTTTTACCTGAGAGATGATGCTGCTCTGTGCAGTGATAGGGAAGAGGGTTCGGATAGTTTCGAGGTGTTTGTTTTCAATCTCCTCCAATACGGTTTTATATTGTTCCTGTCCTTGTCCGGCGAGGGTACCTACCTGTATGAGTTTGTCGGTGATGCCGCTCATAGCAGAGGCCACGATGGTAAGGTGTCCGTTTTGTTTTTTATTTTTAACGATCTCGCAAACCTGTTCTATCGCCTGGGCGCTTCCCATGGAGGTACCGCCAAATTTTAATACTTGCATGTCTGTAATTGTTAATACGTAAAGATCCTATCGCTTTTGCTGCTGGTTACCACCGTCGGTGGTCGTTGGATGATATGTGAAAATTAACCCCGGAGCGGGGTAATAATTGTGGTAGTAATAATAGTGCTGAAACCTGCACCGGAGATGGTGCGGATTGCAGAAGAGATGTATGTAACTATCGGTAGCACTATTTTGTATAATTTACTTTTCGCAAACAAAAGTCCGGAATATGTTTTGAATTAGCAAATGAATTGTCAGAATTTTGAAATAATTTAAAATGGAGGGTGGTTTTTTATGAAAATTTACGGGTAATGCTTTGTGGCCGACAATAAAATGTTGGTATTCACTAATTTCTTACTTTTGAGTCAACCACGTTAAGATGCCTTATTTCCGAAACTTCACATATTATATCGATAAGCGCCGTTGGAAATACTGTTTTCTGCTGGCGGCTCTGGCCATGGATGCCGGTCTTTCCAGATAGCCGTTTGTCACAGAATTGTAACTCATACATCCAAAACATATTGTAATGCCTCATTATTGTAAGTTGGGAACCATCCCGCACAAGCGCCATACCCAATTCCGTAAACCGGATGGGTCACTTTATTCTGAACAGTTATTTTCCACTGAAGGTTTTTCTTCCAATTCTACATTGTTATATCATTGCCATCCCCCTACAGAGATTGTGAAGGTGGATACGCCTTTTTCAGTTGCACCCAAAGTGGCGGAAGAGAAAATGCTCAAACACCGTAGTTTCCATGGATTTAATATTTCGTCCAAAAAAGATTACCTGCAAAGCAGAAAACCTGTATTGGTCAATAATGACCTGCATATTGTATTAGCTGCTCCGCAGGAAAGTATGACGGAGTACTTTTATAAAAATGCAGATGCAGATGAAATGATTTTTGTGCATGAAGGGGGCGGTACATTGCTCACGCAATACGGGCAGTTATCATTTAGCTATGGCGATTATTTAGTGGTGCCGCGCGGTACGATTTACCAGATCCATTTCAATACACCTGAGAATAGATTATTCATTGTAGAATCATTTAGTCCTCTCCGTTACCCGCAGCGTTATTTAAGTAAGTATGGGCAGTTATTGGAACATGCCCCTTATTGTGAGCGGGATATCCGGCAGCCCGAGAACCTTGTCACCGTAGATCAGGCAGGTGACTACCTCATTAAAATTAAAAAGAAAGGCATGATGTATCCTATCCATTATGCGCATCATCCTTTTGATGTAATAGGGTGGGATGGATGTGAGTATCCGTTTGCTTTTTCCATACATGATTTCGAACCGATCACCGGCAGAGTGCATCAGCCACCACCTGTGCATCAGACATTCGAAGGACATAATTTTGTGGTATGTTCATTTGTACCAAGAATGTATGATTATCATCCGGAGTCGATACCTGCGCCTTACAATCATAGCAATATTGATAGTGATGAAGTATTGTATTATGTAGATGGAGATTTCATGAGCCGTAAGCATGTAACCCGTGGTATGATCACCCTGCATCCGGGCGGCATTCCACATGGTCCGCATCCCGGAGCTGTGGAAAAAAGTATTGGTAAGACAGAGACGAAGGAGCTGGCGGTAATGGTGGATACCTTTCATCCGTTGCAGATTACCGAAGAGGCGCTGGGGATAGAGGATGAAAGTTATACCATGAGCTGGAAGGAGTAGCTTTTTAAAAAGATAGTATGCAGGTCACCTGCGCCAACATCGCTTTTGCTTTCAGGCAAAGGCGATTTTTTTATATTGCAGCACAAAACGGGAACAAAATGGAATTTAGACAATTAGGCGAAAGCGAACTGAAGGTGAGCGCAATTACATTTGGCGCTTGGGCAATTGGCGGATGGATGTGGGGCGGCGCTGAGCGTAAAGACGCTGTGGAAGCCATCAAGGCATCTATCGACGAAGGTGTGACTTCTATCGATACGGCACCTATATATGGTCAGGGGCTCAGTGAGGAAATTGTAGGTGAAGCCCTGAAAGGCATGGACCGCAGTAAGGTACAGATCCTTACCAAATTTGGTATGCGCTGGGATCTGGCAAAAGGAGAGTTTGGTTTTAAGAGCAAAGACAATAGCGGTAAGGATATTGATATTTACAAATATGCAGGAAAGGAAAGCGTGATCCTGGAGTGTGAGAATAGTCTGAAGAGATTAGGTACGGATTATATCGATCTGTTGCAGATCCACTGGCCTGATTCTACCACCCCGATAGAAGAGACATTCGAAGCGGTCGCGTTATTAAAACAGCAGGGTAAGATCCGCGAAGCAGGTGTGTGCAACTACAATGTAGACCTGATGAAGAAGGCAGAGCGTGTAATAAAACTGGCTTCCAATCAGGTGCCTTTCAGCATGGTAGAGCGCACAATAGAAAAGGAAACAGTGCCTTATTGCATAGAGAACAAAAAAGGAATTCTGGCATATAGCCCGTTGCAACGTGGGTTGCTGACAGGGAAAATAAGGCCAGGCCATCAGTTCGGTGACGGCGATACCCGTCCGGGTTCTAAATATTATAAGGAAGACAACCTGGTTCGTATCAATGCATTCCTGGATCAGATCCGTCCGATGGCAGAGAGCAAGAATGCAACCCTGGCCCAGCTGGTGATCCGCTGGACGATAGAAAGGCCGGGGATTACAGTAGCCCTGGTAGGAGCGAGAGATGCGAATCAGGCGATCCAGAATGCAAGAGCGATCAATGTGAAACTGGGTGCGGAAGAAATTAAGTATATTAATGATAAACTGTATCAGTTGGAGTTGGTTTAGTTTTACCGAAGTAGGCCTTAACGCCGCAAAACTCGCATTTGCCCCTGGCGAATGCGAGTTTTTGTTTTTATCAAAAGGATTGCATATTATTGCATTAGCAACTATTTAATGCATACTACGCGCACATACCATTCTTCCAAATCAGACCAGCGTCACAGCAAGTACTGCTTCCTGATGTCTACGCTGGCAATGGATGCTGTAATCGCCTGATTACAGGTATGTCCCCAATTATCACTATAACATATCTGTAACCTCTCCCTGTAATGATGTCAATGCTACCGCGCATTGCTGTCGTTCGTTCTCATATACATACACCAAAACTTTCTTTACCTTCTTAAAATCAAACCACCATGAGTACTGCTCCTGATGCTGCTGTGGCAGCAGCTCCTGCCAATGTAAAAGACTTTTTACCATTGAATGGCACTGACTACGTCGAATTCTACGTAGGCAATGCAAAACAGGCCGCCCACTATTACAAAACTGCTTTCGGATTCCAGTCCCTCGCGTATGCCGGCCCTGAGACAGGTGTGAAAGATCGTTCATCCTATGTACTGGTGCAGAACAAACTTCGCTTTGTACTCACCACCCCACTTCAGCCGAATAATGACATCGCTGCACACATTGCTGCACACGGTGATGGTGTGAAAGTACTCGCTCTCTGGGTAGACGACGCCCGCTCTGCATTTGAAGAAACTGTAAAGAGAGGTGCAAAGCCTTACATGGAGCCAAAAGAAGAAAAAGATGAATTTGGTACAGTGGTACGCAGCGGTATTCATGCTTATGGCGATACCGTTCACATTTTTGTAGAAAGGAAGAATTACAATGGCCCTTTCCTGCCTGGTTACAAGGAATGGAAAACTACTTATAACCCTTCCAGCACTGGCCTTCAGTATGTAGATCATTGCGTGGGGAATGTGGGTTGGAATGAAATGAATACCTGGGTAGACTTCTACGAACAGGTTATGGGTTTCCGCAACCTGCTTTCCTTCGACGATAAAGATATTTCTACTGAATATTCCGCCCTCATGAGTAAGGTAATGAGCAATGGCAACGGCCGTGTGAAATTCCCTATCAACGAACCTGCAGAAGGCAAGAAGAAATCTCAGATCGAAGAATACCTCGACTTCTATGGTGGCCCGGGCGTACAGCACGTAGCCATTGCAACCAATAATATTATTCAGACAGTAACCGACCTGCAGAACAGAGGCGTGGAGTTCCTGAAAGTACCGGGATCTTACTACGATACGCTGCTGGACAGGGTAGGAGAAATCGACGAAGACCTGCAGCCACTGAGAGAGCTGGGGATCCTTGTAGATCGTGACGACGAGGGTTACCTGTTACAGATCTTTACTAAACCGGTACAGGACAGACCGACTGTTTTCTTTGAAATCATCCAGCGTAAAGGCGCTCAGTCATTTGGCAAGGGCAACTTCAAAGCATTGTTTGAATCTATTGAAAGAGAACAGGCTCTAAGAGGTAACCTGTAAACCGGAGAGGTCTGTTCTATTGAAGATCCGCCGTTCTATTGTTGTTTTTAGCAAACAGGGCTGTTCCGTAAAGGAATGGCCCTGTTTTTACAAAAAGAAAATTTAAAGACATTTCTTATTATTTTTTAAATAACACCGCAAAATCACTTTCCCTCATAGTTTAACATTTCATTGACAACCAGCACTTTACCCCCAATAGCCGCGGCTATGGCCCTGCCCCCTCCGCTATCGCACTTTCGGGGGATTGTTATTGTTGCAAATTTTGAAATAATTTGCATATCAGATCGTTGATTATGAGAGTACAAACATTATTAGGCGCATTATTTCTATTGGCAGGCATTTTTCAGATGATAACGGCTGTACTGATCTATCAGGGAGAGCGCCATTACATTCTCCGGTTTGCTAACCGCAAAGTTGGAATTGTGATATACGTTATTTTTTCGATATTATTGTTTTATCTTGCGTATAGAACTTTTAATGCACAACCGGATACCACACCGGTTAAACCGTAAACGTGAAATTGTAAAAGGGATATAATATCTATGAAGCAGGTCGTTTTAGCAGTAATGATACTACTTGGGGCAGGAAAAGTATTTGCCCAGCAGCAGTCATTTCTGGACAACCAGAAGATGTTCCCGAAAGTAGGGGTTGCTTTCAGGGATAAGGAAGAGCAATTAAAGAAGGAGTTTGAAAAGAAAGGCCTGGAATACCCGGCTAAATACATCTTCCTGCGCTCGTTCAAACTGGATAGTGAACTGGAAATCTGGGTAAAAAACAAGGCTACCGATACTTTCCGCCTGTTTAAATCTTACCGGGTTTGTACCCTGTCAGGCAAAATGGGCCCTAAACGTAAGGAAGGAGACCAGCAGGTGCCAGAAGGGTTCTATTATATAAATGACTTCAATCCTAATAGTAACTACCACCTGTCTCTGGGTATCAATTATCCGAACTTCTCCGACAAGATCCTGAGCGATCAGAAGAAACCGGGCAATGAGATCTATATCCATGGTAGTTGCCTTACTATCGGTTGTATTCCTCTCACCGATGAATTCATCGAAGAGGTATACGTACTGGCGGTAAACGCCAAGAATGCTGGTCAGGACTTCATTCCGGTACATGTGTTCCCGGTTAAATTCGGCCGTACCCGCTCCCTGGAATACCTGCAGGGCGTGAAACTAAACCCGGACGATAAGACATCGACCAAGTTCTGGGCGGACCTGAAAACTGCTTACGATTACTTCGAACAGCACCACCGCCTTCCGGTTGTCCTTGTAGACAACAAAGGGCAGTATATCATGTAAAAAATCATTGCTTCCATAAAAAGCGCTCCTGCCTTAGGTAGGAGCGCTTTTTGCTTTCATAGCCCCCTTTCTTTTTGTAACTTTTCCTTCCGTTTATTTATTTTTTCTATGAAAAGTCAGTTTTTTTATGAAACTTGAGTATAAAGGTCAAATCAATTTACTATTATGAACAGAAGAGAAGCCATTCGGAACGTTGCCATTCTCTTAGGGTCGGCAGTTTCCGCGTCCACATTGTCAGCCCTTGAGGGCTGTAATCCAAAAGGCCCCGACAACTATGCGTTGCAGGCGCCTGAAACCAAAAAGATGCTGGCCGAGATTGTAGAGACGATCATTCCGGAAACCAATACACCTGGTGCCAAAGCCGCTAAAGTAGACGAGTTTATTGCCCTCATGCTCAACGATTGTTACAAACCCGAAGACCAGCAACTGGTCCTGGATGGTCTTAAAAAGATCGATAAAGCGGCAGAAAAGCAATACAAAAAATCATTCGTAGACCTTACCGCCGAACAAAAAACCGCTGTTCTGACGGATATCGACAAGGAACGCGTCGCTTACAATAAACGAGAAAACAAAAAAGAAAAGGATCCCGCGCACTATTTCCAGATCCTGAAAGAACTGACCCTCACAGGATATTTCACCTCCGAACCCGGCGCTACTAAAGCACTCCGCTATGTACAGGTACCGGGCAAATATGAAGGTTGCATTCCTTATGCTAAAGGCGAGAAAGCCTGGGCAATGTAGTAATTCGAAGTTATTAGATAAGACTCGATCGTTCGCGCACATTAATTCATCAACTCAAGTAGAAATTCCATGAATCTGAATACTAAGGCTCAGGAGCAGAACACGTATGATGCCATCGTGATCGGCTCGGGCGTAAGTGGTGGCTGGGCTGCCAAAGAAATGACAGAAAAAGGTCTCAAAGTGCTCATGCTGGATAGGGGCAAACAATTAGAACACGTTAAAGATTACGATACCGCCACCAAAGCTCCATGGGAGTTTCCGCACCGTGGCAAGATCACCGCAGCACAAAAAGAAACGCATCCTAAATTAAGTCGTGACTATCCATATAGTGAATACAATGAGCGCTTTTGGCTCAATGATTCCAAATCTCCTTATAATGAGGTAAAACGTTTTGACTGGTTCCGTCCTGATATCGTAGGTGGTAAATCCATCATGTGGGGCCGTCAGTCTTACCGCTGGAGCGATATCGATTTTGAAGCCAACCTCAAAGATGGTATTGCTGTTGACTGGCCCATCCGCTACAAGGACCTCGCGCCATGGTATGACTACGTAGAGAAATTCGCAGGTATCAGCGGACAGGCCGAAGGACTCCCCCAGTTGCCGGACGGACAGTTCATGCCAGCTATGGAAATGAACTGCGTGGAGAAAGAAGTGAAGAAACGCATTGAAGAAAAGTTCAAGGGCCGTATCATGACCATGGGTCGTGTGGCGAATATCACCAAGCCGCTTCCTGGCCGTACCAATTGTCAGTACCGTAACCTGTGTAGCCGTGGTTGTCCGTTTGGCGCTTACTTCAGCACTCAGTCTTCCACCTTGCCCGCTG
>Ga0182005_1000125_pt1 | contig 54085 bp, 46 predicted proteins | sample Sormic07211103_1_FD_123021 | JGI IMG/M metagenome (GOLD analysis project Ga0182005, IMG submission 123021) | Rhizosphere microbial communities from Sorghum bicolor, Mead, Nebraska, USA - 072115-103_1 MetaG | ecosystem: Host-associated > Plants > Roots > Rhizosphere | place: USA: Nebraska... | reverse complement strand
TGTAGTTGCCTGTGACCCCGCCGAATGTATAGTTGCCGGCATCGGCCCCGCTCAAGGCGCTGACCGTTTCAATGCCGTTATGCGTGCCGGCAATCAGGTGGCCGCTGCTGCTGGTAAGGCCCGTAGTATTGACGCCAACGGTAGCCGTACCCAGCACATCGCCTGAGACCGCATTGGTGAAGTTCGCTGCGCCCGGCACCAGGGCCGAACCGTAGGTCGAACTGCCAGTCCCGATGGCGCCGGTCAAGGCCAACGGGCTCACGGTGTAGTTGCCGGTGGCGCCGGCAAAGCTGTAGTTGCCCGCATCCGCCCCGCCCAAGGCAGTACCCACCGATTCGATGCCGTTATGCGTGCCGGCAATCAGGTGGCCGCTGCTGCTGGTCAAGCCGGTCGTATTCACGGTGACGGCGCCCGGCGTGACCAGGTCGCCGCTCACGGCGTTGGTGAAATTCACTGCTCCTGGCGCCAAGGTCGAGCCGTAGGTCGAGCTGCCTGCGCCGACCGTGGCGTTCAAGGCCAGCTGGTTGACGGTGTAGTTGCCCGTGACCCCGCTGAATGTGTAGTTGCCGGCATCGGCCCCGCTCAAGGCGCTGACCGTTTCAATGCCGTTGTGCGTGCCGGCAATCAGGTGGCCGCTGCTGCTGGTCAGGCCGGTGGTATTGACGCCAACCGTCGCCGTACCCAGCACATCGCCTGAGACCGCATTGGTGAAGTTCGCCGCGCCCGGCACCAGGGCCGAACCATAGGTCGAACTGCCAGTCCCGATGGCGCCGGTCAATGCCAACGGGCTCACGGTGTAGTTGCCGGTGGCGCCGGCAAAGGTGTAATTGCCCGCATCCGCGCCGCTCAACGTACCGCTCACCGACTCGATGCCGGTGTGCGTGCCTGCAGTCAGGTTGCCGCTGCTGCTGGTCAGGCCCGCCGTATTGACGGTCACCGGCGCGGCAGTGACGGTATGGCCGGCGACCATATTGGTGAAAGTCACCGTGCCGGGCGCCAGGACCGCACCATAGACGGAGCTGCCGGCGCTGATGCTGCCGGTCAGCGCCAGCGGATTGATGGTCAATGCGCCATTGACGAAAGTGATGAGGTAACCCTGCTGGCCGGTGGAAGAAAGACCCGACGCAATGATCGTGTAAGTGCCGGCGTTGACCGCCGTTTGCGACGTTCCGCCATAGCTTAAGCTGCCTGTCAGGCCGCTCGGCATGGCCGAATATCGATAGCCATCGAGGCCGGTGTAAGTAACGCCATTGTTGCTGGCATAGGCCGCGCCGTTGAAAATGCTGCTGGCATTGTTAGCCGTGACGGTCAGCGCCGTCATGCCGGAGAGTAATAGCGGATAGCCGCCGGACATTATCCAGGTGCCGCTGAAGTCCCATGCGGGATTCAGATTGCCGTTGGCGGCGGTGCTGGATGTGAAATTGGCCTGGTTCTGCATGTTGGCGGTGGTCATGCCGGTGCCCGCGGCAGAGGTGGCCTGGCCGGAGCTTGTCTTGTCCCAGAAGCTGCCAGTGACGGTGCCGGCGTTATTGCCAATCAGCCCGCCGACCGAGCTCGAGCCGGCCCCGGCGCTGACGCTGCCTGTCGAAAAGCTGTTGGTGACTGTGCCGCCTAATGCCCCGGCGCCGGCATTGTTGCCTACCAGTCCACCGACAAATGAAGCACCGGCAGCGCCGGTGACACTGCCCGTCGCATAGCTGTTGCTGATCGCAGGGTTGCCGCCAGCACCACCGTAATTGTGGCCAACCAGGCCGCCGACAGCGCTGGTGCCGGACACATTGCCCGTCGCATAGCTGTTGCTGATCGTGGACGGACCGGAAAAGCCATAATTGGCGCCGAGCAAGCCGCCCACATAGGACGAGCCGCTCACGGAGCCGGTGGCATAGCTGTTGCTGATCACGCTGACGACGCTGCCTCCGCCATAGCTGTATCCGATCAATCCGCCGACATATAGGCTGGATCCGGTGACATTCCCGGTCGCATAGCTATAATCGACGGTTCCCCCTTGCAAGCCGCCGACCAGGCCACCGACGTCACTTGCCGCAGCCCCGCCGTTGACCGTGCCGCCCGCATGACTTCTGGTGATCGTGCCGCCACTGTTTTCGCCTACCAAGCCGCCGACAAAAGTCGCATTGGTGCTGGCACTCACCGTAGCGGTTGAAAAGCTGTTATTGATCTTCCCGAAATTCTGCCCCACCAGCGCGCCGGTGTAGTTGGACGAGGTGACGGCCACGCTGCCGCCGAGCAGACCCACGTTGCGCACCACCCCGGCCGCCCCCACCGCGCCGATCATGCCCACGCCGACAACCGAACCTCGATTGATCGTGAGACCGCTGACGGTATGGCCAAGGCCATCAAAGACGCCGGAAAATTCCTGAGCCGGAGTCAATACTGTAACCCCGTTACCGCCTATCGGCGTAAAGCCTGCGCCGCTGTTCCAGGCCGAGGTGGCGGCAGCGTTGATATCGCTGCCCAGCGCATAATAGCCGGCCAGGTTTCCTATCGTTCCCTGCAAGCTGCCGTCGCCGCTGCTGGTGGCCGTACCCAGGGAGTTGATGACCGTATAAACATGATTGTTCATGGTCAGCACGCCGCTGCCGCTGAAATTGACGCGGCCGTTGAACCCGCTGCTGCCCACTGCCACATTGACATTGCCGCTGCCAGGCTCCAGGTCCAGGCTGGCGGACCCGCTCGCCGTCATCGTGGCATTGATGTTCACGTCGTTGCTGGCATTCAAGGTCAGCTTGTGCCCGTTCCAGGTTACCGTATCGTCGACATTGACATTGCCGCTGGTGCCGCTGGCGCCGCTGGCCGAAGAAATCGTCACATTGCCCGAGCTTAATGCCGCGTTAAGCGCGGCGCCGGTCAGGTCGCCGTTGCTAGGCGCGATCGTGAAATCCGTCGGATCGATCAGCCAGGTTCCGGCCAGGCCTAGCGCCGCGGCCGTGGTGATCTTGGCGCTATTCGCTACCTTGACGTTGGCTGCGCTGGTCTCAATGAAACCGCCGTTGCCGCCGCCAGGCGCGCTGGCATCAAGCGTGCCGCCGACATTGACGGTTCCCGCAGCCATGCCGCCCAGCAAAGTAATCGTCCCGCCCTGGTTTTCCACCGTGCGCGCTTCAATCACGCCGGTGTTGTTGACGACGCTGGCCAGCAACGCATCTTTGGCCCCGGCGCTCATGATCACGCGGCCGCCGTCGGCCCGGATCAGTCCGCCGTTTTCTGCCGCGCTGTTCAAGACGCTCTGGTCGACCTGCAGCTGCAGCAGGCTGTTGCCGCTGAACGTGAGGGTGACGGCGTTGCCGGCGCCGAGCGCCACCGCGCCCTGTGGCGCGCTGATCGTGCCCTGGTTGCTGACATGGTTGCCGAGCAAGGCGACGTAGCCGCCGTTGGCCGCCGTGATCGAACCCTGGTTGACCACGCTGCCGGAGCCGTTGCCGCTGAAAGTGCGGGTATTGCCGTTCAAGCCGGCGTCATGCAAATCCAGCGTGGAGGCAACCAGCCCGCCGACATTGACCTGTGCGCCGGCGCCGAACAGGATGCCGTTCGGATTGATCAGGAATACCTGGCCGTTGGCATTCAGGTGGCCGAGGATCTGCGTGCCGTTGGTATCGAATATGCGGTTGACGGCAATCGCGCTGGCCGAGGGCTGCACGAAATTCACCGTTTCTTGCGGAGCGATGTTGAAGCCGCTCCAGTTCAGGGTCGCATTCTGGCTGTTCTGGCTGATCGTGGTGGTTGCGCCGGATTGGCGGATGCTGCCGCTGCCGGCGACAACCTGGCCGCCGGTCGGCGCCGCCTGGGCCGCAATCGCTGTCAGCGACAAGGCCGCCGCCACCAGTTTGCGGCGCCCGCCCTTGCCGCGTCCGCGGGTTGTTTCCGCTACTGCGATCCAGCCGTTGGTCACAGTGCTCCAGACCAGGCGATAGATGTGGTTCATAGATCCGTGGCGTTTCATGGGATGATTTCCTAATTGAACCTGCGCTACTCAACCAGACAATGCGCGCGGCTAGCCAAGACCTGGTCGGCCGCCCGCCTGCTCCTCGCTTCAACAAACCGTGCGGCATCGACATCGACGCCGCGTATTCGTCACGCAGAAACTATGCTTAAGCTGCCCGGCGCCGGGAAAACAGCGGTACGGCTGAGCAGACTTTCAATTAAAAATCGTATTGCAGCGACAACGGATTCAAGGGATTGCGACTGGCGCAAGGCGCGCCAAAAATGAAAGTTAACATACAGATAATGTCAACATGAGGGACATGACTGGTTTCCCCTATCCAGCTTTCTTTTAAGCAATATATTACACCAAGTCAATATATTACACGCAAGCCAATTGTTAATAATTGTTAATAATTGTTAATCTTAATTATATCCGTGGGATTCTGGCCTCAGTTGGCTGCCCACAAGGCCCTTGCCATGGCTTTTTTCAAGCAAGTATTGCCGAATCTGGTTTTTCCTGTTCAACTTCGGCTTGCTGTAAATTAACATTCAGCAACCCTGATCCGTATCAAAACAGGCTACTCAACGAAGGAAATGCGATGAACATATTTCTCGGTAGCATCATGACGTTCGGTTTTCAGTTCAATCCCAGCGGCTGGCAGCAATGCAACGGCCAACTTATCGGCATCGATCAGAATTCGGCCTTGTTCGCCTTGCTGGGCACCACCTTTGGCGGCGACGGCGTGCAAACCTTTCAACTGCCGAACCTGCAAGGACGAATGCCGCTTTGCCAAGGCAACGGCGCTACGCTGAGCCCCCGCGTGATCGGCGAGTTTTCCGGCACCGAAAGCATCTCGATCGGCATCAGCAACCTGCCATCCCACACTCATACCGCCGCCTTCACTCCTTCAGGCAGCAGCGGCTACACGGTGTCAGGCAACACCACCGGCAACCTGCTGGCGCCCACCGCGACCAACAACATCCCGTCGGGATCACCCGCCGGCACCTCGGCCGGGGCGATCTGGGGCTCGACCGCGCCCACCATCCCTCTGGGCGGCGCAGGCGGCGGCTCCGGCGCTACGGTGAGCAACGCCCTCACGGGCAACAGCCAAGCCGTGGGAAGCATGAATCCCTACCTGGCGCTGAACTTCAGCATCGCCTTGGCGGGTATTTTTCCTTCGCGTAATTAAGCATTACCGCAGTAAAGCCAGCCGGCCTCGAATAGCAAAAACACCGGTCTTAAACCGCAGCAATGACAAGGGAGATTTCCATGGAAGTGTTTCTCGGCAGCATAATGACTTTCGGTTTTCAGTTTAATCCTAACGGCTGGCAGCAATGCAACGGCCAGACGCTCGCCATTCAGCAATATGCAGCCTTGTTCTCGCTGCTGGGCACCACCTACGGCGGCAACGGCACGACAAACTTCCAGCTGCCGAACCTGCAAGGACGGGTGCCGATCGGCCAAGGCAACGGCATCGGCTTGACGCCGCGCGTGCTCGGCGAAGCGGCCGGCACTGAAAACATCTCGATCACCATCAACAATATGCCGTCCCATACCCACACCGCCACCTTTACGCCGTCTGGCGGCGGCAGCGGCTACACGGTATCGAGCAATACCGCCGGCAACCAGCTGGCGCCGAGCGCGACCAACAACATCTTGTCCGGATCGCCTGCAGGCCCGCAAGGCGCGGCGATCTGGGGCTCCGTGGCCGGGACCATTCCCTTGGGCGGCAGCAGCGGCAGCGCCGGCGGCACCGTCACCAATGCCCTCACCGGCAACAACATACCCGTGGGCAGCATGAACCCTTACCTGGCGCTGAACTTCAGCATCGCGCTGGTGGGTATTTTCCCGTCCCGCAACTAGCGCACTGCAAGCGCGGGCTGGCCGGCTGCCGGTCAGCTGCGCTTCCGTTTTTTTCATTGCCGACAGATTGAATCCGATGCTAGAACTCGTTGATGCCGCTTATTTCACTCCCTCGACCGGACAGGTCTGCGCGCTGCAGCTGCCGGACGGCAGCGCCTTGCCGGTGCTGGTCGACAGCGTGAATGTGAAAGCGCAATACCGCAACCCGTATGCGCCGGAACAGCAGCGCCTGCCGTTCATCGTCACGCTGACTGCGCAGCAAGCCACCGATTTTCTGGAAGGCCCGTGTGCGATCGATTTGCCGCAACGCCAGCGCCTGGAAGGCGTTTACGTATCGCGCCTGGCGCCGCTCGGACGCGATCCGGCCGGCGCCTATTTCCAGGTGGTGTTCAGCTAAGGGGGGTCAAGGCTGGCGCGGATACCACACCATGCGGTCGGCCATCAATTGCGATTCTTCCACCTGGAATCCCAGTTCCAGGTAGATGCGCTTGGCGCCGGGATTGTTGTGCCAGACCACCACCGTAACCGGGCACTGTACATTGCCGGCGGCTTGCAGCACGCCGCGCAGGACTGCCTTGCCGTAGCCGAAGCCGCGGGCGGCGGTAACGAAAGCAAGGTAAATCACGCGCACTTCGTTGTGGCCGAAATCCACCACCAAGGCACCGACGGCAGCCTGGGTTTTCTCGATGACGAAATGCATGGCGTTTGGATACTCTTCTCCGGTGCCCTGCGCATGTACGGCATATTGCTGGGCGACCACCGTTTCGATGAATTCGGGTTCGCCGTCGATCAACTGCAGATCCGGACGGGCGGAACGATACAAGGTTGCCAGGAAGGGCTGGTCGCCGGCGGCGGCAGGCCGCAGCGAAATGCCGGCCGGCATGGCAGAGGAAGAAGTGAGCATGCTGAATTTTCTGAGGAATTGAAGTAAATACCGTGGCCGTCATTACCGTGGCCGTCACTACCGTGGCCGTCACTACGGCGTACGTCCATTGCTGGAACAAGCTTATAACAGAAGCCGCCTTGACGGCTGGAGTTGCCTCAAATAAAGTACTCCGGCGCAAGATTTTACCCGCGCCGCCGCCAAGCGGAGAAGCGCTGCAATCGACATGTCAATTGGATTGAAGGTAGCCGAATGAACCGATGCTTCAAGTTGCCGCTGCTGTTTGATCCTGACGCGCTACTGAAGGATTTGCGCGCTTGCGAAGCCATGGAATGGCCGCCGCATTTCCATACCGAAGACTATGCCGGCCTATGGTCGGGCCTGGCGCTGCGCTCGGCATCCGGCAAGGCGGACGATATTTACTCCCACCCAGGCAGCGCCACCCGCCTGGATACGCCTTTGCTCGGCCTTTGCCCCTACATCGCCGGCATCTTCGACGCCTTCGAATGCGAGATAGAGTCGGCCAGGCTGCTGCGCCTGGCGCCCGGCGCGCTCATCAAGGAACATCGGGACCTGCATACCGGATATCAGTTCGATGTCTTTCGCGTCCACATCCCGATCGAGACCAGCAGGCAAGTGCGATTCCTGCTTGGCGGACAGGCCTTGGACATGCGTGCAGGCGAGTGCTGGTATGCCGATTTCAGCCTGCCTCACAGTGTCGAGAATTGCGGGGACAGCGCGCGCACCAACCTGATCCTGGATTGCAAAAGGAATGGCTGGTCGGATCAGCTATTCCGCCAGGCCGGCTACGATTTCGAGGCGGAGGCGCGCAGCCGCAGGCTTGACAGTGCAACCCGCGCCATGGTGATCGCGCGCCTGTCCACGATGAAAAGCGAGACTGCGGAACGCTTGATCAAGCAGCTGGAAGCCGAGGCGGATAGCGATGAATAGCGCAATACGGCAAGCCGATGCGGCTGTCGCGGCCGAGGAATGGATACCCTACAAGCTGCTGCGGCAAGAACAGCAATGGCGTTGCCTGTGGCTCGACCTGGCGGGCAAGCGCATTTCCGAGCCGTTTTTCTCCGACACGATTTTACGCTGCAAAGCCAGCGCCCCAATCAACCGGCGCTTTGCCAGCATCAGCTCCCTGGAATACCTGACGGCATGCGCATCGGCCGCGGCCGACGTGGTCGCGCCAAGCGCATTTATTTTCCACGTTTCGCGCTGCGGCTCAACCCTGGTCTCGCAACTGCTTGGATTGAGCGAAAAAAATATCACCCTGTCTGAAGTGCCTCTGATCGATGAACTGCTGCGCGCGTCCGGCAGGCAGGAGGATTCTTCTGCGGCGCAAGCTGCGCTGAAAGCCAGCATTGCTTTGCTGGGCCGGCGCAGGTTCGGGCAGGAAAAGCATTTGTTCATCAAGCTCGACAGCTGGCATGTCTTTTTTGCCGGCACGCTGAGAAGGCTTTACCCAGGGGTTCCGTTCGTACTGCTGTACCGCAGCCCGGACGAAGTGGTTTTTTCACATCAAAAACGGCGCGGCATGCAGGCCGTACCGGGGCTGCTTGAACCGGAACTGTTCGGCATGTCGCACGCGGAATCGACAAGTTACGATGGCGACCGCTATATCGCCAAGGTGCTGGAATATTATTACTCGCAATTCTTGCTCATCGCCGAAAATGACGATGACTCAATCCTGCTGGACTACCGGCAAGGCGGCATCGACATCGTGCGCTGCCTGGCCAGGTTTGCGGGCATGGCCCTGGATGAGGCAGAAATTGCGGAAATGGCAGTGCGTTCGCGCTTTCATGCAAAATATCCGGAACAGGGATTTGCAGAAGAAAAAAAAGAATCTTGCGCGCCTGCATATCTTCAGCCGGCACAGGCAATGTATATCCGCCTTGAGCAACTGCGAGCAAAACTCTCCCGCTGATACGCGACCGCCATTTCGGCAAATATGCCGCATCAGGCAGGGAATGGTTCATGCCGCGCCGGCAGTCCATTGCGAGCGGCGTCAGCTAGGCGATATGCTTGTGGCAGATGCAATGCCCCCAGCGGTACAGGTGCATGTTGTGCAGCAGGTCCTTGGTCGCCGTCGGCACGCCGCTCAGCAGGATTTCCTTGGCGGTCAGGCCGAATACCGCCAGGCTGATCGACGGCGCCAGCGACACCACTGCGTGCCAGGTCCGTTTCGGTATGAACAGGGCGTCGCCCTGCTCCACCCGCGCGTACAAGCCTTTGGCCTGTTCCAGCTCGCGCAGCTGTTCCGGGTTCTTGTCGAAATGCGCGATGTTGATCGAGCTCAGGGTGGCGCCCCAGTCGTATTTTTTCGAGGGCCGCATGAACGCTTCTTCCGACGGCGGGAACATGACAAATTCCTTGATCCCGCGCGCCTGGCAAAACCAGTTGTTGGGCACATCGCGGTGCAGTCCCGTGTGGGTGTTGGCCGGCCCCATGAATACCGACTCCCAGGTCCAGCGCCAGCCCGGCCACAGGCTGCGGATATCGAAATCGCTGCGCAGCTGCGGGAAATCCTCCAGGATGCTCCATTGCGCCAGGTAGTTCCGATGCGGGGTGAACGATTGCATGTGCGCCCAGTTGAGGTGGAACTCCTCGCCCGGCTGCAACTGCAGGCGCCGACGGTTCGGCAGCAGGCCGGCTTCGTCGCTGACCGGCACCGTGGCCAGCGCGGCAAGTTCACGCAGGTACGGCGCAATCGGCAGCAGCGGACGCTCCTGCGTTTCGCCCTGTTCGACCAGGCCGTTCTGGAATTTCCGGGTCGGCTCCGAGCCGTCCTTGTTGCGCAGCTGCGCCATCTTTTCAAAAGACCAGTTTTCCTGCGCCGGCCAGTTGCGCAGCGCGCCCTTCACCAGCAAGGGCCGGGTCCGTTCGCCGAAGCCGCCCTCCTGCGCCAGTTGCAATGCGTCGATTTCTTCCACCAGCTTAAATGCCGGACCTGAAATTTGTGTCATATCCTGATTACCTGCAATGTCAAGGGAGCCGGCTGTCGTTTTCGCTGACGGGGACGTAACGCCGCTCGCCGCTGTCCGGGCTGTACCATACGCTCATCACCCGGCCCGATTCCGGATCGACAAAACGCTCCCCGGTTTCCTGCCAAGGGCCGTCGTCCGGTTTGGGCGCGTGCGCATAGCGCCAGCGTTCCAGCAATACTGCCGCCGCCAGCAGCAAGCCCCAAAAGGCGAACGGCCAGGCGCCGTCGGCGCCGGCAATGACGCCGACCAGGCCGGCCAGTCCCAGCAGCACCGCAAAACCAAGCAGCAGCAGGCGCAACATGGTCAGGCCGCAACCGGCTCGACCACCACCGCCGTGCCATATGCCACGATCTCGCTCATGGTCTGTCCCATTTCCGATGAATCGAAGCGCATCATCACTACTGCGTTGCCGCCCATGCGATGGGCGTTCTTGACCATGCGGTCGACTGCATGGCGGCGCGCCTCCTCAAGCAGCTGCGTATATTCGGTGATTTCGCCGCCGACCAGCGAGCGCAGCCCAGCCATGATGTTGCCCGCCAGGCCGCGGCTGCGCACCACCAGCCCGAACACCTGGCCTTTGACTTCCTTGACCCGGTAACCCGAGATGTTTTCTGTAGTGACCACCAGCATATTTCCCCCATGAAGATTGCCGCAACCCAATTGTAAATCAGCGCGGCCGCTTCACGGGAATTTCCTCGGCCGCCAGCTCAAACCCGCACCAGCAGCTTGCCGATATTCTTGCCCTCGAACAGGCTGTTGAGCGCCTCCGGCAACTGCGCGAAACCGTCGACATAGGTTTCCTGGAATACAATCTCGCCGCTTTTCACCCACGGCGCCACGATCGCCAGCATTTCATCCATGCGGTGGGCGAAGTCGCGCGCCAGGATGCCCTGGATGGTGGCGCGCTGGAACAGCATGTGCTGCAGGAAGCGCGGGCCGAGGTCGGGCGTGTCGAGGCCGCCGTCATACTGGCTGATGGCGCCGCAAATGATGATGCGTGCGCGCCGCTTGATCAGCGGGATGACGGCGTCGGTGATAGCGCCGCCGACATTGTCAAAATAGATATCGACGCCGCCGGTAGCGGACTGGATCGCCGCGCTCAGCGCCGCCGGCGTGGCATGGGCACGGTAGTCGACCGCGCCGTCAAGCTTCAGCGTTTCGGTAAGGAATCTGCATTTCCCGGGCCCGCCGGCAATCCCGATCACGCGGCAGCCGGCGCGTTTGCCGAACTGCGCCACCAGCGAACCGACCGCGCCGGCAGCGCCGGACACCAGCAAGGTATCGCCGGGCCGCGGCCGGCCTGCTTCGGTCAGGCCGAACCAGGCGGTCCGCCCCGGCATGCCGAGCACGCCCAGCGCGGTGGAAACCGGCGCCGCGGCGGGATCAAGCTTGGTGAGTTCGCTGTGGTGGCAGCGCGCATACAGCTGCCAGCCGCTGTACGCCGACACCCAGTCGCCGGCCTTGAACAGCGGGCTGGCCGACGCCACCACTTCGCCCACCACGCCGGCGCGCTGGACGATGCCCAGCGGATGCGGCACGTCGTAGGTATTGCGTTCATGCTGCTGGATGCGGATATAAGGATCTACGCTGACGATCCTGGCGCGCAGGATCACTTCATTGGCCGAGAGATTCCCGTCCAGTTCGGTTGCACGCAATTCATAGTGTTCGTTGCTGACGCGCCCGTCGGGACGCTTGACGTAAAACCATTGCAGGTTCTGGTATGTGCTTTGCATGTCTGGCGCCTGGTTGCTTTTGGCCCGACAGTGTAGCCAAATTGCGGCGGCTGCGCCGGCCGCGCCAAAAACCTGGATTCCGGCGCAAGTTATGCGGGCGGCAACACGCGTCCCCAGGGAGCAGCGGCGTAGTGCCGCTGCTCGAACATTTCTATGCGCGGCAACAGCTGCAAGGTCGCTCCCACCATATCGAGCCCTTCGACAATCATCTTTTTGTGGCGTTCGCCAAGCGCAAAGCGGAACACATGCGAGGCGCTGCGGACTTCCATCCTTTCCAGGTCGATGGCCAGGTGCTTGTCGTTCGCCAGGTCCTGCAGCAGCAAGCCGATCTGGTCGGCTTCCAGCACCACCAGCAGCAAACGATTGTTCAAGGCGTTGCTGAAGAATATCTCACCGAAGCTGGAGGCAAGCACCGCCTCGATGCCCAGCTGCTGCAAACCCCATACCGCATGCTCGCGGCTCGAGCCGCAACCGAAATTGGGGCCGCCGAGCAGGATATTGGTATGCGCGTACGCGGCGCGGTTGAGCACAAAATCCGGCCTGGGGCTGCCATCGGGATGGAACCGCAAGTCAAACAGCACGCCCTTGTCCAATCCTTCCTTGGTGATGGTGCGCAAGAACTGCTTGGGCATGATCTGGTCGGTATCCAGGTTGTCGATCAGCAGCGGCGCCGCGACGCCTGTTATGTTTGTCTTGTCATGCATGCCGGTTCTCCAGTGTGCGGACATCGCTGATGCGTCCGGTGATTGCGGCGGCGGCCGCCATCGCCGGGCTCATCAGGTGGGTGCGCCCGCCGCGGCCCTGGCGGCCTTCGAAATTGCGGTTGGTGGTGGAAGCGCAGCGCTCGCCAGGCGCCAGGACGTCGTCGTTCATCGCCAGGCACATCGAACATCCCGGCTGGCGCCATTCAAACCCGGCGTCGATAAAAATCCTGGCCAGGCCTTCCTGCTCCGCCTGGCGCCGCACCGCGCCCGAACCCGGCACCACCATTGCCCTGACCGTCGGCGCGACATGGCGGCCACGCGCTATCGCCGCGGCGCTGCGCAAATCCTCGATGCGGCCATTGGTGCACGATCCGATGAAGACGCGGTCGACCGGCAAACCAAGCATGGTCTCGCCGGCGGCCAACCCCATGTATTGCAGCGCCAGCGAGATGGCGGCACCGGCATGGGCGTCGGCTGCCGCCGCCGGATCGGGTATCGGCGCCGTGACTGCCACCGCCTGGTCGGGACTGGTGCCCCAGGTCACGAACGGCGCCACTTCCGATGCCGAGAATGCATGTTCGATATCGAAGGCGGCATCGGCGTCGGAATGCAGCTGCTCCCAGTCCGCCAGCGCCTGCCTGAATTCCTGCTCGCCAAGGCCGGCTGCTTTCGCCCTGACGTAGTCGAAGGTGGTCTGGTCAGGCCGGATCAAGGCCGCCCTGGCGCCGGCTTCGACTGCCATGTTGCACAAAGTCATGCGCGCTTCTGCCGACAACGCCGCAATCGTCGATCCTGAAAATTCCACCGCATAGCCGCGTGCACCCTGGGCGCCGATGCGGGCGATGATCTGCAAAACCAGGTCCTTGACGGAAGTGCCGGCAGGCAGCGCTCCCTCGACCTTGATGCGCATGTCTCGCGCCAGCCGGTAAACCAGGGTTTGCGTCGCCAGGATATGCTCCACCTCGGAAGTGCCGACGCCGAAGCCGAGCGCACCCAGGGCGCCATAGGTGGTAGTGTGGCTGTCGCCGCACAGCACCACCATGCCAGGCCGGATCCAGCCGTGTTCGGGAGCGATGATGTGTTCGATGCCTTGCTCTTCGTGGTTGGTGTCGAACAGCTTGATGCCGAAGTCGCGGCAATTGCGCTTCAGGTTGCTGGCCTGCAGCGCCGATGGCGGATCGACGATCGCGCGCTCGGCGACGCTGACCGGATGGGTCGGAATGATATGCGACACCACGGCCAGCTGCTGCCGCGGGCGCAGCACCTTGCGGTTTTTCTCGCGCAGGCTGCTGAATGCCTGCGGGCTGGTGTACTCATTCATGATATGCAGGTCCGCATACAGCAGTACATGCTGCTCGTCGAGCTGGGCGACAGTGTGCGAATCCACCAGTTTCCTGTACAGCGTACGCTGCGGGATATTGCTGTGCATGGGGTTACCTCGGCCGCTCAGGCGCTGAAGAACGGCAGGACTTCGGCCAGCAAGGCGTCGGGCGCTTCTTCTGGAATGTAGTGGCCGCAAGCCAGGGCTTTGCCGCTCAGCTTGCCGGCCAGCCGCCGCCACTCTTGCAAGGGCTGGAAACATTGCTCGATCACGCCTTGCGCGCCCCACAGCACCAGCGTCTGGCACTGTATCTTGCGGCCCTGCGCCAGGTCGTGGCGCTCGTGCTCGAGGTCGATGCTGGCGCTGGCGCGATAGTCCTCGCAAATGCCGTGGATGGTAGCCGGGTCGCTGAGGCAGCGCAGGTATTCGGCATAGGCTTCTGGCGTGAACGGCGCCAGGCCGGCGCTGCGGCCGCCTATCGTGTGTTTCAGATACTGTTCTGGATGGGCGCCGACCAGCATTTCCGGGAACGGCGCCGGCCGGATCAGGAAGAACCAGTGGTAATAGGCGGTGGCGAAAGCCATCGTGGTCTGTTCATACATGGCCAGGGTCGGTGCGATATCCAGCAGCACCAGTTTGCTGACGGCATGCGGATGGTCGAGCGCCATGCGGTAAGCCACCCGGCCGCCGCGGTCATGGCCCATCAGCAGGAACTGCGGATAACCCAGTTGCACCATCAGGTCGAGCTGGTCTTGCCCCATGGTGCGCTTGGAGTAATTGCTGTGGTCCGCCAGTCCGGCCGGCTTGCCGCTGTCGCCATAGCCGCGCAGGTCGGCTGCAACCACGGTGAAGCGTTCGGCCAGGCGCTCGGCCACCTTGTGCCAGATCACATGGGTTTGCGGATGCCCATGCAGCAATAGCAGCGCGGGGCCGCTGCCGCCGCGCCGGTACTTGATCCGGGTGCCGTTGACCTCGGCCATGCCGTGCTCGAATCCAGAAAACATTTGCCGCCCTCCACTGTCCTGTCGTTAGGGGGATTGTATAACTAGCCCATGGATTTATAATTCATTGAAATTAACTCTATTATTTCTTTTAATTAAATAATGAACACACTCTCGGACCTCGCTTTTTTCGCCGTCCTGGTCAAGGCAGGCAGCCTCGCGGCGCTGGCGCGCGAACTCGGCGTCACCCCGCCCGCGGTCACCAAGCGCCTGGCGAACCTCGAACAGCGGCTGGGCGTGCGCCTGCTGAACCGCACCACCCGGACCATGAGCGTCACCCATGAAGGGGAAATTTACCTGGCGGACGGCAGCCGCATACTGGCTGACATCGAAACGCTGGAACGCACGGTCAGCAACAGCCGCGCCGTGCCCAAGGGACTGTTGCGGATCAACGCCAGCTTCGGCTTCGGCCGCAAGCATATCGGGCCGGCCGTGTCGGCATTCAGCAAGCGTTATCCGGAAGTGGAAGTCCAGCTGCAGCTGTCGGACCGGCCCTTGAACCTGGCGGACCAGGCTTTCGATATCGGCATCCGCATCGGCGAGATGCCGGATGCACGCATCATTGCCCGCAAGATCGCCTCCAACCGGCGCCTGTTGTGCGCAGCGCCAGCCTACCTGGAGCAGCATGCCGCTCCCAGCGGGCCGCGCGAGCTGCAGCAGCACGCATGCATCGTGCTGAGGGAAAACGACGCCGCCTACGGCAGCTGGCAGCTGAGCAAGGGCAAGCGGCACGAAACCGTCAAGGTGCGCGGCACGCTCAGCACCAACGACGGCGAGATCGCGCTGGACTGGGCGCTGGCGGGGCATGGCATATTGCTGCGTTCCGAGTGGGACGTTGCGCCGTATCTCCGCTCCGGGCGCCTGCGCCAGGTGCTTGACGACTGGGCGCTGCCGCCGTCCGACATCTTTGCCGTCTATCCCGAGCGGCTCAACCTGTCCGCCAAGGTCACGGCGTTTGTCGACTTTGCGGCAGACCGTTTCAAGTCGCATCTATCGCGAGGAGATGAGACGGGCCAGGCCTGGTAGGCGTTTACCGGGCAGCGGACGGCTCGGCGTTCCACCAGCCGCCGCCCAGGGCTTGCAGCAAGGCGGCCGTGTCGGCATAACGCGCGGCCTGCGCGACAGTGCGGTCCAGCTCGGTTTGCAAACCCTGGCGTTCTGCATCCAGCAAACTGAGGTGGCTGACCCCGCCTGCCTGGTACTGGCGCGAGGCGATCGCCAGGCTGTCTCGCGCATTCTCCGCGGCTTTTGTCCTCGCCTGCAAAACCTCGGCATCGTTCTCCAATGCGCGCAAGCTGTCCGCTACCTGCTGCAATGCCTGCAGCACAGTCTGCCGGTAAGCCGCCGCCGCCGCGTCGTAGGCCGCAACCGCGGCGCGTTTTTTGGCGCGCAGCTCGCCGCCATGGAATAGCGGCTGCATCAGCTTGAGGCCGATATTCCAGACGTTGAGGCTATCGGCCAGGTCGGCGATACGTCCCTGCTCCGCTCCCACGCTGCCGGACAAGGTCAGCTGCGGATAAAGGTTGGCGCTGGCCACGCCAACCTGGGCGCTGGCCTGGTGCAGCGTCGCTTCGGCGGCGCGGATATCGGGACGCTGGCGCGCCAGCGTCGACGGCAGACTCAGCGGCAGCCTGTCCGGCAGCGTCAGGTTGTCCAGCGCAAGCGGCTGCATGCCGGCCTGGGCCGGCGCCCGCCCCAGGTAGACCGCGAGCTGGTGGCTTACCTGCGCTAGCTGTTGCTGCAGCGCCGGCAACGCCGCCTCGCTTTGCGCTACCAGCGTGCGCTGGTTCTTGAGGTCGCGCTCGGCGATGCCGCCGGCGGCAAGGCGCTGCTGCATGATGGCGAGCTGCTGGCGCTGCAGCTGCAGCATCCGTCCGGTACTCGCGAGCTGGGCCTGCAGCGATGCCTGGCGGATCGCGGCCGTCACTACATTGCCGGCCAGCGTCAACTGTGCCGCCTGCAACTCGGCGGCCTGGTTATCCACCTGTGCCTGCAAGCCTTCCAGCATGCGGGCATTGGCGCCAAAGGCGTCGACCGTGTAGGAGACCTCGAGAGCAGCGTTGTACAGCGTAAACGGTCCTGCCTGCGGCACATTGGGAAGGCCGAGCGCGGCGGTATCGACCTGCTGGCGCACCCCGCCCAGCTGCAGGTCGACCTTGGGGTAACGGGTAGCGCCGACCTGGCTGCCCAGGTTTTCGCTGGCCTGGCGCAAGGCGGCTTTTGCCTGCGCCATCGAGGGACTGTTGGCCAACGCCTCGCGCACCAGCGCATCCAGCTGCGGCGAATGGAACAAGGTCCACCATTGCGCCGGAATATCCATGCCGGCGTCGAAATGCTGGGCGGCGCCGCCGGCTCCGGTGCTGGAGACGGTCGCCAGCGGTTGCACGCCCGCCGTGTATTGCTGCACGGCGGGCGCCGGCGGCGCCTGGAAATCCGGCCCCACCGCGCATGCCGCCAGCAAGCCGGCCGCGCCCAGGCACAACCAGGAGCTGCGCCGCGGATAATTCAAGATTGGCTTCATCCCGATATTCCTCAATCCAGCGTGCGCCGGTAAAAGCGCAGCGCGATGCCCATCACGACCAGGGTAAACAGCATCAGCGGCCAGACATTGGGCCAGAGGTCGATCCAGCCGTTGCCCTTGAGCAGGATGCCGCGTATCAGGCGGTTGAAATAAGTCAGCGGCAGCAGGTTGCCGATGAACTGCGCCCATTTCGGCATGCCCTGGAACGGGAACATGAAGCCTGACAGCAGGATGTTCGGTAAAAAATAGAACATGGTCAGCTGCATGGCCTGCAGCTGGTTTTGCGCGATCGACGACAAGGTGATGCCGACCGTCAGGCTGGCGGCAATGAACAGCAGCGCCGCCAGGTAGATCGCCAGCACGCTGCCGGCAAACGGCACATGGAACATGAAACGCGCGCCGAGCAGGATGATGCTGGCCTGGATCAGGCCGATGGCGATGTAAGGCATGATCTTGCCGGTCATGACTTCCACCGGCGACACTGGCGTCGCCAGCAGGTTTTCCATGGTGCCGCGCTCGCGTTCGCGGGTCATCGACAAGCCGGTCATCATCACCATCGTCATCGACAGGATGACGCCCATCAATCCCGGCACGACGTTGTACTGGGTCACGCCTTCCGGGTTATACAGGCGCTGCACCTGCACGTCGAATGCCGGCGCGCCGCCGCTGAACCTGGCCAGCGCGCCCTTCAAGTCCTTGTTGGCGACCGATTGCACCAGTTGCGGCAAGGCTGCCAGCGCCATGCCGGTAGCGGTCGGGTCGGTGGCGTCGGCCTCCACCAGCAGCGCCGGCCGTTCGCCGCGCAGCAGGCTGCGGGTAAAGTTGGCCGGGATATTCAGGACGAACAGCACTTTCCCTTGCGCCAGGGCGGTGCGGGCGGCGGCCTCGTTCGGCAGCTCGGCGACGATGTCGAAATAATCCGACGCTTTCATGGCGGCGACGAAGGTGCGCGTGAATTCGCTGTGGTCGGCGCTGACGACCGCGGTCGGCATGTGTTTTGGATCGCTGTTGATGGCGAAGCCGAACAGCACCATCTGCATGACCGGGATCACCGTGATCATGCGCACCGTGACGCGGTCGCGCATCAGTTGCAGGAATTCCTTGAGCACGATGCTCCACCACCGTGAGAACGAAAAACCGGCAAACCCGCTCATGGCTGCTCCCCGAAATTGTCGGCCGAGCGGTTCATCATGTAGATGAAAACGTCTTCCAGGCTGGTGTCGATCAGCTCCATGCGCAGGCCCTGTCCCTCGGTCATGCGGCGCAAGGTTTTCTCCAGCAGCGCTGCATCCTTGCCGCACACGTGCAAGGACGTGCCGAACACCACCAGCTGGTCCACGCCGGGCTGGCCGTGCAGCTGCTGCGACAGGCCGACCAGCTGGTTGTCGTGGATATCGCCGTTGCGGCTGTTGTAGATCGCCCAGGTCGCCAAGCCCTGCCCGGCGACGACTTCGGCGGCCGTGCCTTGCACCAGCAGCTGGCCGTACGCCAGGTAAGCCAGCTTGTGGCAGCGTTCGGCTTCGTCCATGTAATGCGTGCTGACCAGCACGCTGATGCCCTCCGCCGCCAGCCGGTGCAGTTCTTCCCAGAAATCGCGGCGCGCGGCCGGATCGACGCCGGCGGTCGGTTCGTCCAGCAGCAGCAGTTCCGGCTGGTGCAGCATGCTGGCAGCCAGCGCCAGCCTCTGTTTCCAGCCGCCGGACAGGGAGCCGGCCAGCTGTTTGGCGCGGCTGGCCAGTCCCAGTTTCTCCAGGCTCTGCTCGACCACTTCCTTGCGGTTCTTCATTTCATAGATGCGGGCGACAAAATCCAGGTTTTCGCGGATGCTGAGGTCGTCCCAGTACGAGAACTTCTGCGTCATGTAGCCGACCCGGCGCTTGATCTCGCCGCTTTGCTTGATGATGTCGAAACCCATGCAGGTGCCGTGGCCGGAATCGGGCGTCAGCAAACCGCACATCATGCGGATCGACGTGGTCTTGCCGCTGCCGTTCGGCCCCAGGAAGCCGAATATCTCGCCGCGCCGCACCTGCAGCGAGAGGTCTTTCACCACGTGCTTGTTGCCGAAGTGCTTGTTGATGCGGTCGACATCGACCACCAGGTCGCCGTTGGCGCTGCCGGCCGCCGTCATGGCAGCCTCACTTCCAGCGGCTGCCCCGGATGCAGCTTGAGGGCGTCGGCCGGCGCCGGCCGCGCTTCGATCATGTAGACCAGCTTGGCGCGCGACTGGTTGCTGTAGATGATGGGCGGGTTATATTCGGATTCGGTCGAGATATACGAGATGTGCGCCGCCACGTTGGACCGGCAGCCGTCGCAGCTGAGGGTCACGGCCTGGTTCAGCTTGAGCCGTCCCAGCACGGTTTCGGGCACGAAAAAGCGGATCTTCACATTCTCGGGCGGCAGCATGCGCAGCACCGGATTGCCGGCCGCCACCCATTCGCCTTCGCGGTACATGGTGTCGAACACCAGTCCGCCGCGGGTGGCAGTGACCGTTTTTTGCGCCAGCTTCCAGTCGGCCTGCTCCAGCACCGCCTGCGCCGCCGCGACCTGGGCCTGCTGCGCCCGCACTTGCGCCTCGCGGCTGGGCAGGCGATCCACCGCCACTTGGCTTTGCCATTGCCGGACTTGAGCGGCGGCAGTCTGCGCCGCGGCGCGCGAATCGTCGAGTTGCTGTTTGGCGATGCCGCCGGCCTGGAACTGGACCTGGTCGCGGCTGAACTGGAGCGCAGCCTTGCTGGCGGCAGCCTGGGCCTGGGCCAGCTGCGCGCGCGTTACTTCCTGTTCCTGCGGCCGCTTGCCGCTCTTGATGTCGGCCAGCTGCGCCTCGGCCGCGTCCAGCTGGCGCCGGGCCTGGCGCTGGGCGGCGATCTCGTCGCCCGATTCCAGCATGAACAGCGGCGCGCCCGACGCCGCCAGCTGCCCGCGCTGGACTGACAGGCGATCGAGGCGGCCTGCCTGCGACGAGGCGACATAGACATACTCGCCTTCCACGTATCCCTGCCAATCGTTGTCGTTGTTCGGCGTACATGCCGCCAAGGCCAGGCAGCCCAGGGCCGCAAGCGCAAGAGTCGAAAACCGCAGGAAACGTTTGGCAAGGCTGGGCGACATGGGATTTTTCCTCTGCTATTCGTCAATAAGCGGAGCAGGATTCGGAACAGCCGGCAGCGCCAGCCCGTGCAGCAGCAGCGCGGTGACATGCCGCTTCAAGCCATCCTTGTCCAGCAGCGCTACCTTATTCAAGGGCGGCGGCAGCACTGGCCCGTTCTTCAGGTTGCGCGCCATCGCCAGCGGCAGCATGGTCAGGCCCAGCACCGAGATAAAGATCAGGGCCGGCTCCAGCCCCGGATTGATGGCGCCCGCCTGCTGGCCGCGGCCAACGTTTCCAGCGAACGCGGCCAGCTTGGCCAGCGGCACCCGCTGCACCATGCGCTCCCGCAGTTCGCCGCCGTCGCTCAGGACCTCGCGCACCCACAAGGCGGGTATCCACGACATGGTTTCGGTGGCGGCGATAATGCGTTCGACGATGCCCATGATCATCTGTCCGGGCGGCTCGTCGCCGGTGACCGGATCCCAGATGCTGTTGACGAACAGGCAGACCCGCTCGTCGACCACGGCGTCGATCAGCTGGTCGCGGTTCTTGAAGTAGTAATGCACCATGGCGGGCGTCACCCCGGCCTGGCGTGCAATCGCCGCCACCGTAGTCGCCGCGACTCCCTGCGATGAAAACAGCAAGGTGGCGGTATCGAGCAGTTTTTCGCGCGAATCCTGGTCCGACGCCAACGGACGGCCGCGCGCTGGTGCTGGTCTGGTCATGCACCAATATTAATCAATGCATTAATTAATTACAAGGGCAGATATCCAGATCGAGATTTAATAAAAAAAGGATAAATTACATTAATAATGTAATTTATCCAATTGATTTAATACAATATTTTTAGATTTCTCCGGCAATTACCATCGCCGGTCATGCAATCATGCGCGCGGCGCCTCATCGTGTTTCAGCGACTGCGCCAGCTCGCCAGCCTTGAGCGATCCCATCAGCGACAGCAAGGTATTGAACGCATTGGTGTCACCGCCGCCGCCCATCTGGATCTGCGGCACCAAAGGCACTTTCGAGGTCTCGAATGCTTCAGCCAGGCGCAGCATCACCGTCTGCATCAGCTGCTTGTCAGCGCCCTCTCCTTGCAACGCTTCGGACTTGGCCTTGATCGCCGAGGCTTCCGCTTCACCTACCGACTTGATCGCCGAGGCGCGGCCGGAGCCTTCCATTTCCTGCTTGAATTTTTCCGCATGCGCCAGCGCCTCGATCTCCTGGCGCTTCTTTTCCGCCGCTTTGACGTTGGCCGAACCCTGGTTTTCCTTGATCGAGATATCCACCAGCGATCCGGTCAGCTCCTTCTGCTTGGCGGCGCGCTGCTCAGCCTCGTTGAGCTCGCGCTCCTTGTCGGCGGCAATCTGCTTTTGCGCAAAAGTCTCGACCTGTTCCCGCGCAATCTGGCGGTCGCGCAGCTGCGCCATGATGTTTTCGATCTTGGTATCGCCAGGCTGCGGTTTGGGCGTGCCGATCAGCACTTCCTGGAATTCCAGCGAATAAGCCTGGAAACGTTCCTTCATGTCGGCCGACGCATTGGTCTGCAACTCGCTGCGCGACTGGATCAGTTCAATGAAGGTCTTGGTCTGCGAGACATTCTTGAAGTACGAAGACACCATCGGATCCAGCGTCTGCTCCACCAGCTGCGCCACGTTGCCGAAGCGCTGCACCACCATCGGCGCCTTGCGGTAATCGATGTGCACCACCACCGACAACGGCAATTGCGGCTCGAAGGCATCCTTGGTGATCAGGGTGATTTCACGCAGGTTGTTGTCGAAGCTGGAACCGCTCTCGCCGGATTTCCACATCAGGACGAAGTTGGTGGTGGGCACCAGCTCGATCTTGCCGGCGTAGGTGTTGAACGCATATTTGCCGGGCATGAGCGGATCGCGCCAGACACCGCGGCAGCCGCTCTCGACCAGCTCGCCATGGCTGTATTCCTTGCCCGACAGATCGGAGCCTTTGCGGCCGGTGTACGACACCACCACGCCCACATAACCGACCGGAATGATGGTCTTCTTGATCAGCTCGACCGTCGCAAACAAGCGGTTGATGTAATAAGTGCCCTCCACCAGCACCCGCTCCTGGCGGCCGCGCAGGCCGTTCGCTGCCAGGAATTTTTCCGGCTCCTGGAACGAGTTGTGGCTGTCGCCGACATCCGGCGCCAGCAATTCGTCTTTCGGCAGCCCAGGACCGTCCTGCACCGTCACGATGGCCAGCTGGTCCGAATCGTGGGTGCCGGCCACTTCCTTGAGCACCACCGGCGTAAAGCCGTTGCGTTCATCCAGCACGCCGCGCATCTGCTCGTAGTAGGCTTTTTCCTTGGCGTCCAGCGACAGCGAATAGGTAGCCTCTTCCGTCATCACGACGAACAGGGCCGGATTGATGATGTGCGTGCCTTCGCGCAGTATCTTGCGTTGCGGCCCCTTCTGGCCGCCGCCTTCGAGGAAGGAGCGCACGTCGCGGAAATCCTCGACCTTGGCATTGTCGGCCAGCGTCTGCCCGGCAGGCAGGTCGATGCCGTCGCGCGCAAAAACATAGCCGATCTTGCCCTGCGTGACGGAAACCATGGGATGGATGTGGACCCGGAACTGGAACGGCGCAAAGAAATGAAAACCGCCGCGCCTCAGCTCAGGCTGAAGCCCGGCCTCGCCATGCAAGGCCAGCAGGCCGGCCTTGACCGATCCGCTCGAGCTCCACAACTTCTCGACGACGCCGATGCGGTCGTTTGGAATGTATCGGACGATGCCCGATACCGAAAAAAACACGGCAAGCACAAAAGCAACTGCAACCAGGATGACAAGGGCCGTGGGAAACCATCCCAGGCTTGATAATAGATTAGACATATCGTTTCTTTCTTTATTGTTGTACGACTGTTCTTCCCTGCCGGCGCAGCATCGCGCCAGCCGTCCTGCCATAGGAGATGCACGGCAGGATCATTTTTTACTGCTTTCTGGAATCGGGTAACTCAGGACCCCCCGTTGCGATCCAGCGAAAAGCCGAAATCGCCATCCATCCAGGTGTCTTTGTCGCGGCTGATCGCCTGCGCCGGCAGCCCGGCACTCTTGACCGCAAAACCCGGCATTTTCTTGACGGCGGTGCCGATCGCCATGAATTCGACCAGCCCGCTGCCGATTTCCGCGATATAGGTCTTCACTCCGACCACTTCCTCGGCCCCGAGCTCATCGGCTTCGTCTTTCAGGCGCGCGATGGCAATCTCGCGCGCGTCATGGATCAGCGTGGTCAGGTCGCTGATCTCGCCTTTGGTGAAAGACTTGAACGCAGCCATGAAGCCGCCCACCACGCCCAGCGAGTAAATCGACGTCGACATCAGCAGCTTTATCGGCGCGTAGCCGAGGCTGGTCATTGCCCACAGCTCTTCCCCGGTAAGATCGCTGGTGACCGGAGTGCCGTCCGCGCTGGCCGGAAGCGCGCTGTGCCGCGACGCCGTGCCGGCCATCAGCATCTCATGCGTCCCCATCCACGGCAGGATGGTGGTGCGGATGCCGACCACGGCGTTGGCGCCGTCAGCCTTGGCCTGGCTCACCAGCCGTTCCAGCGCTTTGTGGCGAGTCGTGTTGAAGATATTGCTGTACTCGGAGATTTCACCGCGCACCAGGGTCTTCAGCGACCCCATGATGCCGCCGCCGACGCCCATCGAATAAGCGATGTTGCCGAACGCATGCTGGATCGGCTCATAGCCGGCGTCCATATGGCAATACAGTTCCTGCGCATCGCCGGCCGTGGTGAAGAAACGGCTGGACGCATCGCGCGCATGGACGCATGAACCGACAAACAGGAACTCCGTGCTGCCGCTGAACGACCGCAGTTCGCTGGACACCCCCGCCACGCCCGAAGCACCGTGCTGCGCGGCCTCCTTGCGCATGCGTTCAAATGCATTCGCACGGCCTTCATGGATCGCCGCGGTCACTTGCGTGATCTCGCCGCCGAGCATGTTTTTCAGGCCGGCGCCGATCCCGCCAAGGAAACCCATCGAATTGACGCTGTTGCCGACGACGATTTCGCCCGCCGAGTAATTCTTTAAAGCCAGGCAAAAAATTTCATTTCCGGATAAACCCGTTACTTTAGCCATACGCCTTCCTTTTTATCGACAATAAATGTCCAACGGACCGCCCCGAACATCCGGGCAAATGAACCGGAGGACGAATTGATTCTGGACCTTAAAATGGAAGGCTGCTACTGATTTCGAGCAACGGTTGCTCGAATGTTCCTTCAGTCGTAGTAGGGTGAATTACTGATATTCAGGCTGGATATTTCTGTTTTTGGAAACAGATGTGGAGAGATGCTGTTCTATCAGACAGATTCCATCCGATACACGTCCAGATCGTTCAATTTCAACGCAGAATGTGTATCCAGCTTGAGTATCCTCAAGTCGTGCAACAATTCTTCCGGCTCTGCTAGGCCACGCCTGGCGTTCCGTTAGAATGCTAGTCGTCCCAATCGCTTTTTGCGATTATCGCCAAGTCGTACCTACCGGAGCAGCAACGCGTGACAAACCTCAAACCTCCTGCGCAGAACCCGGGCCGCACCGCAGCCATGCCCTTCATCATGCTGACCGTATTGATCGACATGATCTCGATCGGCCTGATCATCCCGGTGCTGCCGGTGCTGGTCGGCAAATTCACCGATTCGCAGGCCGACCAGGCATTCTGGTATGGCGCGGTGGCCTTTGCTTTCGGCATCGCCAATTTTTTCGGTTCGCCGATCCTTGGCGCCCTGTCCGACCGCTACGGCCGGCGGCCGGTGCTGCTGCTGGGATTTTGCGGGCTGGCGCTGAATTTTTTCGCGACGGCGTTTTCAACGGCGCTGTGGATGCTGATCGTGGTGCGCCTGGCGGGCGGCGCCATGCAATCCAATGCCGCGGTCTGCAATGCCTACGTGGCCGACATCACGCCGCCGGAGCAGCGCGCCAAGCGCTTTGGCATGATCGGCGCGATGTTCGGCGTCGGCTTCATCGTCGGGCCGGTGATGGGCGGTTTGCTGGGCGCTGTCAATCTGCGCCTGCCGTTCATCGTGGCCGGCAGCCTGGCATTGCTGAACCTGATGTACGGTTATTTCGTGCTGCCCGAATCGCTGCCGCCTGAGCGGCGCCGCGCATTCGGCTGGCGGGCGGCCAATCCGCTGTCGTCGCTGCAAGCCTTGTCGCGCCTGAAAGCGGTCGGCCCGCTGGTGGCGGTGATCGCCTGCAACGGCCTGGCGCAGTTCATGCTGTTCACGACCTGGGTGCTGTACACCACGTTCAAGTTCGGCTGGGGACCGCTGGAAAACGGCCAGTCGCTGGCGGCCGTCGGCATCATGTCGGTGATCGTGCAAGGGGTCTTGCTGGGACCGTTGCTGAAACGCTTCAGCCCGCAGCGCCTGGCGGTGATCGGGCTGGTTTCCTCCACTGCCGCCTACCTCTTGTGGGGAGCCGCCAGCCAGTCATGGATGATGTATGCGGTGATTTTCGCCAATATATTCGGCGCCACGGTGAATGCGTCGATCCAGAGCATCATTTCCGGCGCGGTCGATTCGCACAGCCAGGGCCAGACCCTAGGCGCGGTCAGCTCGCTCAACAGCCTGATGGCAGTGATCGCGCCGGTGATCGGCGCGCCGTTGCTGGGGGTGGTGTCGCATTTGCCCAAAGGCGACTGGCGAATTGGCGCACCGTTTTATTTTTGCGCGGTGCTGCAGCTGGCGGCGCTAGTGCTGGCTTTCCTGCATTTCCGGCGCCAGCGTCGCCAGCGCGCCGAGATTCAGCCTGCCGGCGCCATGCTGGAAATGGAAGACGCGCAGTAAGCGCCGATGCCGCGGTTCAGGCCGCGACCGGAACCCGCAGCGGCGAACCCTGTTCTGGTGCGCGGCTTGACAGGCGGCTGAGCGGGATCTCTACCCAGCGATAGAAAAGCGCGCCGGCGGCAAGGCTGGCAGCCCAGGCCAGCACCATGCCGCCCGCCTGCAGCAGCGGCCGCGCCGGCACGAACTTGGCGAACGCCGCGTTGACAACCAGGCAGACCGGGAAATGCACCAGGAAGATCGCGTACGAAATCCGGCCGAACGAGCGTATCCAGGCAAAGCGCTGGCGCGACAGCAGCACGCCGCGCCGGCTCGCCAGCACCAGTGCGCAGGCTACCAGCAAGGCGAGCGCGATGCGGCTGCGGAAATCGATCGTCAGTGCGTACAAGGTCGGCACCAGTATCGCCGCCAGCAGCAGCGCCACCACCGCCGGCCGCCGGCCCAGGTCGCGCGCCCACCAGGCGATCACGCCCAGGCCGTAGCTGCCGAAGAAATACGGCGCCCAGGCGTCCCAGGCGGCATCGCGGTTGAAATAGAACAGGGAGGCGCTGACGCCGGCCACCACCAGCAGCGGCGCCAGCCATGGCATCGCGCGCCGCCTGGCGAGGCCGCCGGTCAGCCACAGCAGCATGGTGAGCATGGCGTACAGCTGGAAATCGATGGCGACGTACCAGGCGCCGGCCGAGATCGATTCATAACCCAATATGGAATGCAGCAATAATGCATGGGCGGCCAGTTGCATGGCCGTCGGCATGGCGGAGATGGAGTAATGCGTCATCCACAGCGCGGCCCAGGCCGAAGCGCCTATCGCCAGCACGGTCGCGGCCAGGAACGGCGGCACCAGCTTCATGTAGCGCCGCCACAAGACCCGCAGCGGGTCGGCGACGGTGGAGGTGCCATGCGGCGACAAGGACTTGGCCGCGAGGAATCCGCCGACCACCAGGAATACCTGGACCGCGATGCGGGCGTAGGTGTCCAGCCAATCGATCAGGCCCGGCGCGACAGGACGGACGTGGTCTGCCATCGGCCCGTAGAACGCCAGGTGGTGCAAGACAATCAGTTGTGCCGCAATGACCTTGAGCAGGTTGATAAAGCCGAATTGGAAATTGGAATTACGTTCTGGTGCTTTCGATGAGCTTGGTAGCAGCGGTGAAACGCTCATTGTTACATCCATGTTAAAAAAGATGCCAATGATAGAGATTCAAACGCGCTTGTCCAGCATAATAATATCTTGTAACATTTCCCAATCGCAACAAATTGGTTGCTTAAAAAGCATCATTCATTGCGATCCTGCACCTTTCCCATCGCCAGCTGGTATTTCTTGATCTTGTCATACAGGGTTTTCTTGGGCAGGCCCAGGCGGTCGGCAGCGACGGCGACGTTGCCGCCGCTGGCGTTCAGCGTCTCGGTGATCAACATGCGCTCGTAGGCATCCATCTGCTGCGGCAACGATATGCCGCTGGGCAGGTCGCCGCCGTCCTGGAGCGCCAGATCGGCCACGCCCTCCGCCACGCCCAGCACCAGCCGGTCGGCAAAATTGCGCAGCTCGCGCACGTTGCCGGGCCAGTCGCGGGTTTGCCATTGCGCCATCTGCGCCAGCGTCCATTGCGGCAACGGACGCTGGTAGCGGATCGCCGCGCCCTGGATGAAGTGCGCCAGCAGCAGCGGAATGTCCTCGCGCCGCTCATTGAGGCGCGGCAGGTCGATGCTGACCACGCCGATGCGGTAATACAGGTCTTCGCGAAAACTGCCTTGCGCGCTCATCTGCAGCAGGTTGGCCTTGCTGGCGGCGATGATGCGGCAATCGATGGCGATCGGCTCGTTGCCGCCAAGCCGCTCCAGTTTCCGTTCCTGCAGCACGCGCAGCAGTTTCACCTGCAAGGCCAGCGGCATGCTTTCGATTTCGTCGAGGAAGACGGTGCCGCCCTTGGCATATTCGAGTTTGCCGATGCGCCGTTTCTGGGCGCTGGTGAACGCGCCCGCCTCGTGCCCGAAAATTTCGCTTTCGAATACCGCTTCCGGCAGCGCGCCGCAATTGATGGCGACAAACGGTCCTTGGCGGCCGCTGGCCACATGCAGCTGGCGCGCCACCACTTCCTTGCCGCTGCCGGTCTGGCCGTTGACCAGGATATCGACCATGGTCGGCCCGACGCTGCGGATCATGGTGCGGACTTTTTCGATCGCGGCCGATTGCCCGATCAGGCTCGGCATGTCGGGATGCGCCGCCCAGGCCGCTTTCAGGCGCCGGTTCTCGAGGATCAGGCTGCGCTTTTCCTGCGCCCGGTTGGCGGTCTCCATCAGGCGTTCGGCGGCAAACGGCTTTTCGATGAAATCGTAGGCGCCGGCGCGCATGGCGTCTACCGCCATGCTGACGTCGCCATGACCGGTCACCACGATCACCGGCAGGTCCGGATCCAGCGTCACCACCTGGGTCAACAGCTCCAGGCCGGAGCGGCCCGGCAAACGCACGTCGGTGACAATCACGCCGGCAAAGCCCGGATTCAGCCAAGGCTGCGCCTGTTCCACGCTGCCGCAGGCATGCACGGTAAAACCGCCCAGCTCCAGCGTCTGGCTGATCGCTTCCCGCACTGCCTGTTCATCCTCGATCAATACTGCTTCCAGCGTTGCCACCCTCACCTCCATCAAGTCTCGACCGTTTCCAGCAACGGGATCCGCAGCACGAATTCGGCGCCGCCGCCGCTGTGGTTGTTTGCCGTCAGCCGGCCGTTCATCGCCTGCACGATGGACGATGAAATGGCCAGGCCCAGGCCCAATCCCTTGCCGGACGGCTTGGTGGTGAAAAACGGCTCGAACAGATGCAAGGCGACCTGCGCCGGAATGCCCGGACCGGAATCGCGGATGCGGATCACCGCTTCGCCCGCCTCGCAATCCAGCACCAGGGACACGGTTTTTTGCTCGGCATTATCCACTGCGTCCAAGGCGTTGCGCAACAGGTTGATCAGCACCTGCTCGGTGCGCACCGAGTCGCCGACCACCTGGGCCGTGCGCCGGATATCGATCTCCAGCTTGGCGCCGTGGGTCTGGAACTCGTTATGCAGCAGCAGCGCCGCCGCCTCTATCGACTTCGGCAAATCGATGGCGGCGACCGCTTCGTGGCTTTTCCGGGAAAAGCCGTTGAGCTGGCCGACGATCTTGCCCATGCGGGCGCTGGCATTGCTGATATGCCCCAGGTTTTCGCTGGCCTTGTCGCCCTGGCCGCGTGCCAGGAAAGTCATGGCGTTATCCGCAAACGCCCGGATCGCCGCCAGCGGCTGGTTCAGCTCGTGGGCGATGCCGGCCGCCATCTGCCCCAGCATGGCCAGCTTGCCGGCCTGGATCAGCTTGTTCTGGGTCGAACGCAACAGATGTTCGGTTTCCTGCAGCTTGGCGTACTTGGCTGCCAGCGTCTGGTTCGCCACCATCAATTCCTGCGTCCTCTGGGCGATGGTCCGGTCCAGGTATTCGGCCGACACCAGCCGCTCTTCCAGGCGGCGCCGGCGCTGGTACAGGGCCCACAGGGAAATTCCCGCAATCGCCAGCAGCAGCAGCGCCGCCATGGTCCACAGCATGGCGATGCGGGCGATCCGCGCCTGCGACGGGAACAGCATCAGTTGCCAGCCCAGGCGGCCGACGCTGCGCGTGACGTGCTGGCCGAACTCCGCGCTCTGCTGCTTCGGCAAAGAGCTGACCGGCGTAATCGGCCGGTCGGCGTACTGATGCGTGCCGGTGAGGTCTTGCTGCACGGCTCCGTTGAGCGGATACAGGCTGTGATATTTCCAGTCCGGGCGATTGCTCAGGAACACCACGCCGCTGCTGTCGACCAGCGTGATCGGATCTTCGCTGCTGCGCCAGGTGTGCTCGAATTCGGTCAGGTCGATCTTGACCGCCATCACCCCCAGCGCGGCGTTTTCGCCATGGGCGGCGGCGCTGGCGTAGATCGGCTGGGCGATAAAATAGCCCGGCACGTTGGTGGCGTTGCCGATGCCGTAGAAACGCCCGGCATTGCCTTTCATCGCATCGCGGAAATACGGACGGAAACCGAAGTCCCGGCCGACAAAGCTGGTAGGCGTGTCCCAGTTGCTGGAAGCCAGCGTCAAGCCCTTGCGGTCCAGCACATAGATCGCCACCACCTTCGATTGCCGCTGGATCAGCTGCAATGTCTGGTTCAGGCGCTGGATGTTGAGCTGGTCTTCGGGATGGGCCAGCGCCTGCAGCACATCCGACTGGAAGCCCAGGGCAAAAGGCAGCGTCTCGAATTTCTGCAGCACCGATTCCAGGTCGAGCGCGACGATTTGCAGTTGCCGCTCGCTGGCTTCGCCGATGTCGCTGCCGGCTTTCCTGGCTGCCATGAGGTAGGTGGTCAGCGCCACGGCAAGCGCGCCGGCAAGCGCCAGCGCAGTCCACAGCAGCGGCTTGTTGGCCCTCGCTTTCACCAGCAGATTTGTCATGGCAGCCGCCTGAATCGGAAAAAAGCAGGCGACAGCGCCGCCTGCATGGCTTTAACGCGATCCAGCCGGCGCGCCGCCAGGCGCGTGTTGCCGGGTCTCAAGCGGAACGTCCTTGAGATAACCTTCCTTGCTCGGATCGCGCATCTTGTAAGCGACGATGAAAGCCAGCGCGCACATGCCCGACACATACCAGTAGAAAGTCGACTCCATGCCGGCCTTTTTCAGCTCCAGCGCAACCAGCTCAGCCGAACCGCCGAAGATCGCATTGCCCACGGCATAAGACAAACCGACACCCAGCGCGCGCACTTCCGGCGGGAACATTTCCGCCTTGATCAGTCCGCTGATCGAGGTATAGAAACTGACGATCGCCAGCGCCAGGATCACAAAACCGAATGCCGCGTAAGGATTGCTGACATCTTTGAGCGCATGCAGGATCGGCACGGTCGCCACGGTCGCCAGCGCGCCGAACCAGAGCATCGAAGTGCGGCGGCCGATCCTGTCGGAGAGCGCGCCAAACAGCGGCTGCATCAGCATGTAGACCAGCAGCGCCGCGGTCATCACGGTGCTGGCGGTTTTCGCGCTCATGCCGGCGGTATTCACCAGGTACTTCTGCATGTAGGTAGTAAAGGTGTAGAAAATCAGCGAGCCGCCGGCAGTGAAGCCAACCACCGTCAGGAACGCCGTCTTGTGTTTCATCAGGCCCGCCAAGGTGCCGGCATCCTTGTTTTTACGTGTTTCAGCGGTCGAGGTTTCGCTCAGCGATTTACGCAGGTAAAGAGCAACCAGCGCTGCTATCGCGCCCAGCACGAACGGAATGCGCCAGCCCCAGGCGTGCAGCTGTTCAGTGGTCAGTACCTGCTGCAAGATCACCAGCGCCAGCACCGCCAGCAATTGGCCGCCGATCAGGGTCACGTACTGGAACGAGGCAAAAAACCCGCGCCGGCCTTCCAGCGCGACTTCGCTCATGTAAGTGGCGCTGGTGCCGTATTCGCCGCCCACCGACAAACCCTGGAACAGGCGCGCCAGCAACAGCAGCAGCGGCGCGGCGATGCCGATGGTCTCGAAGGTCGGCAGGCAGGCAATCATCAGCGAACCGCCGCACATCATCAGCACCGAGATCATCATGGCGGTGCGCCGGCCGTGTTTGTCGGCGATGCGGCCGAACAGCCAGCCGCCGATGGGGCGCATCAGGAATCCGACCGCAAAGATGGCGGCGGTGTTGGCTAATTGCGAAGTTGCGTTGCCGCTAGGGAAAAACTTTGGCGCAAAATAGATTGCGCAAAACGAATAGATGTAAAAGTCAAACCACTCGACCAGGTTGCCGGACGAGGCGCCGACAATGGCGAAGATACGCTTCCGGGAGTCCGCGGCGGCGGCATGGTCGGACGGATGAAGTGTGGACATGGTTGTCTCCTGGTTTTAATGTTTTTGTGCAATCCTGACAGTCCGCTACATATGCAACTTGCGCGCAAGCTACATCATGCCATCTGGAAGGCACAACAGGCAAAGGGGAATAACGGCCAGCAGCCTGTCGGACTTAGGGGATCGAAGCGAAAAAATAGCTGGGCGAGGACAGATTTTGCCGGATTCGCAGTGTCAATAGCCTAGCTATTGACCAAGAAGCCGGTGAAATATGGTCCGTCCAGGTATTTTTGCAGCCGATCATCCTAAGTCCGACAGGCTGCTAGGGTTACGGCAAACTTGAATCGACGATGGCCACGCTATTGCAGCAAGGCAAGATTCTCTTGGCAGGCATTTTTGTCTCCTATGGATTGGTTTTTTATCCAAACCATTGCAGACATCGTGCCAGCCCGGGCAAAAAAGCTAAGTATCTGATTTACTGGAGATAATTCCAGAGAAAAGGCAGAGCGCCGGCGCCCGCCGTGCGGATATCCGCAATTGCCGCGGCATTTGTTGCGGATATCCGCCCATGCGGACCGCACTATTGAGCTACCATCTGCGCTGCAAAAATAAAGGAACCTGCAATATGAACCACGAAGAGCGCATGGTCGATATCGAAATCAAGCTTGCCCGCCAGGACGACATGCTGGACGAGCTGAACAAGCTGGTCTATCGGCAGCAGCTGAAAATAGACCAGCTGGAAGCATTGTGCACCGCACTGGCGCGGCGGATCAAGGATGCCGCCGACAACAGCAATGCGGGCCAGATCCTCAACGAACGCCCGCCGCATTACTGATTGCTTGATGGTTTTAGAGCGCCTGGGTCCGGGTCTCCAGCCATTGCTTGGCGTCGCCCCGCACATGCGGCGACAGGCGCGCCCTCACCTCGGCATGATAGGCATTGAGCCAGTCGATCTCGTCGCTGCGCAACAGGCTGGTGTCGAGGCAGCGCGTATCGATCGGACACAGGGTGAGCGTCTCGAAGCGCAGGTATTCGCCGAATTCGCTGGCTGCCGCCGGCTGGTTCAGCACCAGGTTCTCGATCCGCACGCCCCATTGGCCGGGCCGGTAGATGCCCGGCTCGATCGAGGTGATCATGCCCGGTTCCATCGCCGTGTGCGCATCGGGCGCAGCATTGCCGGAGATGACTTGCGGACCTTCATGCACATTCAGGAAGTAGCCGACGCCGTGCCCGGTGCCGTGGCCATAGTCGATGCCGGCGGCCCAGATCGGCGCACGCGCAATCGCATCCAGCAAAGGCGATTTGATGGAGCGCGGAAACTGCGCTGACGACAGGGCAATCACACCTTTCAGCACCAGCGTGCAATCGCGCTTTTGCGCTGCCGACGGCTGGCCGACCGGCACCATGCGCGTGATATCGGTGGTGCCGCCCACATACTGGCCGCCCGAGTCGATCAGCAGCAAACCGTCGCCGCCGATGGTGGCGTGCGATTCGGCGCTGGCCTTGTAGTGCGGCATGGCGCCGTTGGCGTTGAAGCCGGCGATGGTAGCGAAGCTGGGGCTGACAAAACCCGGCCGGCGCGCCCGTGCAGCGGTGATGTGGGTATCGACCATCAGTTCGGTGACGGTTTCCTTGCCCAATGCCTGCTCCAGCCAGGCAAAGAACTCGCACAGCGCTGCGCCGTCCTGCTCCATGGCAGCGCGCACATGCGCTACCTCGCCGGCGCTTTTGCGCGACTTGGCAAAGGTGGTCGGGTTGACTGCCTCTGCCACCTTAACCGCGGCCGGCACCGCTTGCCGCAATCCGAGCGTGACGCGGCGCGGATCAAGCAGCAGCGTGGCGGCGGCCGGCAAGGCCGCCAGCGATGCAGCCGCTTCGGCGTAAGGCGCCAGCGCGACGCCATCCTGGCTGAGCAGGTCGCGCAGGGCCGGCGGGACTTTGCCGTCGGCGACGAACAGCGTGGCTTGTCCGGGTCCGACCAATGCGTGGGCCAGGAATACCGGGTTGTAATTGACGTCGGCGCCGCGCAAATTGAACAGGTAGGCGATGTCGTCCAGGGTCGAGATGAAGTGCCATTGCGCACCGTGCTGCTGCATGGCCTGGCGCAGCTGCTCCAGCTTGGCCGCGCGCGACAATGGCGCATGCGACGCCTGGTGCTGGTACACCTCGGCCATCGGCAAGCCGGGCCGCTCGCTCCAGATCTCGCCCAAGACATCGAGGTCGGTGCGCAGGTTGCTGCCGCCTTTGGCCAGCGCCTGTTCCAGCGCACGCGCGGTGGCCAGTCCCAGCACCGCGCCGTCGACTGCCACCGTTTTGCCGGCTGGCAGATTGGCCGCCAGCCAGTCGAGATGCAGCAAGCTGTTGCCCGTCGGCGTTTTCATCAGCACGATCTCGGTGTCCGCCAGCTCCGCTTCCGCCTGCGACCAGTAGCGGCTGTCGGCCCACAAGCCGGCGAAATCGGCGGTAATGATCAAATTGGCGACCGAACCGGTGAAGCCTGACAGCCACTCCCTGCCCTTCCAGCGTCCCGGCAGGTACTCGGACAAATGCGGATCGGCCGACGGAATCAGGCAGGCGTCGACATTGTTGCGCTGCATGGCGGCGCGCAGCTGCTGGATGCGCGGCGCGAAAGTATTCTGGGAAAAGGTTCGGGAGTTCATGGGAGGCTGGCTGGAATGATCTGTTTAGGTGGATGGATTCACTTACCGTTAAGCCGCCAAGCATACCATTGCGAGGGGAAAAACGGGGTCTTCCGACCAGGTCTTGCAGCGAACTCTTGCACCCGTCCGCAACTGACAATCGAAAAAACGAGTAAGCTCACACGTCACGGTATCTGCAAAAAAAATTCTGATCATCATAATTTCTCCCAGAGGAAATCGTCATGACTCGTAAAACCCCCATTGAGCTCTATCGCAACATAGGCATCAGCGCGCATATCGACGCCGGCAAGACCACCACTACCGAGCGCATCCTGTTCTATTCCGGCGTCAGCCACAAGATCGGCGAAGTGCACGACGGCACCGCCACCATGGACTGGATGGAACAGGAGCAGGAACGCGGCATCACGATCACCTCCGCCGCCACCACCTGCTTCTGGCAAGGCATGGCCGGCAATTACCCCATGCACCGGATCAACATCATCGATACCCCGGGCCACGTCGACTTCACGATTGAAGTGGAGCGCTCGATGCGGGTGCTGGACGGCGCCTGCATGGTCTACGACGCCGTCGGCGGCGTCCAGCCGCAGTCCGAAACCGTCTGGCGCCAGGCCAACAAGTACACCGTGCCGCGCCTGGCGTTCGTCAACAAGATGGACCGGGTCGGCGCCGACTTCTTCCGCGTCCACCAGCAGATCCGCGACCGCCTCAAGGGCAATCCGGTGCTGGTGCAGATCCCGGTCGGCGCGGAAGACAATTTCCACGGGGTGGTCGACCTGGTCAAGATGAAGGCCATCATGTGGGACGACGCCACCCAGGGCGTCAAGTTCGAATACATCGAGATTCCAGCCGAGCTGCAAGCCAGCGCCCAGGAGTGGCGCGGCCGCATGATTGAAGCGGCGGCCGACGCCAGCGACGCCATGATGAAAAAATACCTGGACGGCGCCGACATCAGCGAAGAGGAAATCAAGGCCGCCCTGCGCCAGCGCACCATCGCCGGCGAGATCGTGCCGATGCTGTGCGGCAGCGCCTTCAAGAACCGCGGCGTGCAAGCGTTGCTGGACGCCGTTATCGATTACCTGCCGGCGCCGACCGACATCCCGCCGGTGCAAGGCCACGACCAGGACGACCTGGTGGTCGAACGGCGCGCCGCCGACGACGAAAAGTTCTCGGCCCTCACCTTCAAGATCATGACCGATCCGTTTGTCGGCCACTTGAGCTATTTCCGGGTCTATTCCGGCGTGCTGGTGTCGGGCGACGTGGTGTTCAACCCGAACAAAGGCAAGAAGGAAAGGATCGGCCGCGTGCTGCAAATGCACGCCAACCACCGCACCGAGATCAGCGAAGTGTACGCAGGCGACATCGCCGCCGCGGTCGGCCTCAAGGAAGCCAGCACCGGCGATACCCTGTGCGATCCGGGCAGCATCATCACCCTGGAAAAAATGGTGTTCCCGGACACCGTGATCTCGCAGGCGGTGGAGCCCAAGACCAAGGCCGACCAGGAAAAGATGGGAGTTGCGCTCAGCCGCCTGGCCGAAGAAGATCCGTCATTCCGCGTCAAGACCGACGAGGAATCGGGCCAGACCATCATTTCCGGCATGGGCGAGCTGCACCTGGAAGTGCTGGTGGAGCGCATGCGGCGCGAATTCGGCGTCGAGGCGACGGTCGGCAAACCGCAAGTGGCTTTCCGCGAGACCATCCGCAAGGTGTGCGAATCGAGCGAAGGCAAGTTCATCAAGCAGTCCGGCGGACGCGGCCAGTACGGCCACGTGGTGCTGAAAATCGAACCGCAGGCGCCGGGCAAGGGTTTTGAATTCGTCGACGCCATCAAGGGCGGCACGGTGCCGCGCGAATACATTCCCGCGGTGGAAAAAGGCGTGCGCGAAACCCTGGCTACCGGGGTGCTGGCCGGTTATCCGGTGGTCGACGTCAAGGTCACGCTGTTCTTCGGCTCCTCGCACGATGTCGACTCCAATGAAAACGCCTATCGCATGGCGGCTTCGATGGCGTTCAAGGATGGCTGCCGCAAAGCCAGCCCGGCCTTGCTGGAACCGATGATGGCGGTGGAAGTCGAGACGCCCGAGGAAAAGATGGGCGACGTGATCGGCGACCTGTCGTCGCGGCGCGGCATGATCCAGAGCATGGACGACATCCCTGGCGGGGTCGGCAAGATCGTGCGGGCGGAAGTGCCGCTGGCGGAAATGTTCGGCTACTCCACCACCCTGCGCTCACTGACCCAGGGACGCGCCACTTATACGATGGAATTCAAGCACTACGCGGAAGCGCCGGCCAACGTCACCGATGCGGTGGTGAACGCCAAGCATGTGGGAACCGGCAAGCATTGAAACCCGGCATGGCCGGAACCGCGGCGGTTCCGGCCATGCCATCGTTGGCAGCGTTTGCTTGCAGCTCGGCTACAGCTCGTTTTCGTCGAGGTCGTGCTCCAGGCCGTCAATCGGCAGCAGGTGGCCCAGTTTCGCCGCCTTGGTGTCAAGGTAACGGGTATTGAACGGATTGCGGTTGAGGATCAGCGGAATCCGCTCGACCACGGTAATGCCGATTTTCTGCAACGCCGCCACCTTGCGCGGATTGTTGGTCATCAGCCGCAAGGCCGTGATATCCAGGTGCTCCAGCATGGTTTCGCATAAGCTGTAATCGCGCAGGTCGGCGGCAAACCCCAGCTGCTGGTTGGCTTCCACCGTGTCCGCGCCGCCGTCCTGGATATGGTAGGCGCGCAGCTTGTTGATCAGGCCGATGCCGCGCCCTTCCTGGCGCAAATACAAGATGGCGCCGCGCCCTTCGGCGGCAATCTTTTGCAGCGCCCCTTCCAGCTGCGCGCCGCAATCGCAGCGCTGGCTGAACAAGGCGTCGCCGGTGAGGCATTCGGAATGGACGCGCGCCAGGACCGGCGCGCCGTCGTTGACTTCGCCCAGGGTCAGGGCCAGGTGTTCTTTGCCGGTGGAGTGTTCGACAAAGGCATGCAGCTGGAAGGTTGCCCAAGGCGTGGGCAGCGCGCAAGAGGTCACATACTCCAGTTTTTGGTCGGTTACGGCGGCGGCCAGGCTGCTTTTGTTATTAGTGGTGCTCATCAGATGGATTCATGGTGAATAAAAGGCATGGCATTGCATAAATGGCATGCCGATAACATGCGTTTCGGTTTTAACGTTACATAACATATCGATTACTAGCCATCCATTTTACGAGCATTCGAAAAAACACGTATGACACTCCTGCAACTGTATCTTGCCAGCGGCGAAGTTAATGGGATAACAATGGAATATTGGCGTGGGACCGTAAAACAGCCGAAGCGACAGTTGACGGCTTAACCGTCAGGCCATGCTATTTTGTCAAACAGCCGTTGCAGCCGCTTGCCGCGCTGCGGGTTGACCATCTGCACATAGGCGATCCTGCCGGCCAGGAATTGGCGATGATTGTCCCGGCCGTCCCGGTTTTGCGATGCCGGCCCGTGGCGGATGCAGTTTGTCAGCGCGGCCTTCAGGTTGTCGAATTCCTGGCGCGGGATATTGGGGTGGCGGTTGACCACGATGCCGGTTAGCTGCTGCCTGGCGCCGCTGCGCATCATCCGGGTTTTCCTGGTGTTTACCGAAAACTCTTCTTCCAATGCGATCGCCGCCACTTGCACATGGAAACGGTCCATCGCCCGTTCCAGTTCACCGTCGCCGGAAAACGCCAGGTCGTCGGCGTAGCGGCTGTAGCTGGCGTTGAGCGAGGCAGCCAGGGCCTGCAGCCGCAGGCACAATGAAGGTATCCAGCGCCATTTCTTTCCAAGCGCCCGTCTTGCGCCTAGCTGCATGGCTTCAACGCTCGCTTCGCGTGCGAGGAAGGTGTCGGCAAGAGCCAAGGCGACGTAGGTTTGTGGAGTCATCCGGTCAAGGTAAGCGAGGCGGCGGAGAGCCTTCAACCAGTCCTGTCATGCGTGAGCCGAGCCTGCACCGTGGTGCAGGGCCGCTCATGCGTTGCATTGCCCAGCCAAAATATCCCGCGGGGTAACCCCGCGGAGGCGTTCCATTACACAAGGTAACAGTGCGCCGGCTTGAAGGGTCCGCCGCCCGGCCACACCATGTGAATATGGCAGGAGTGTCAACCGGCATGCGGGCGGCGCCGCGGCCCAACATGCTTGCCTAGGCAAGCATGCGATTTCAACTATCTGTCGGTGGCGGCGCATATTATTGTTAGAATCTTACCTGTTGAATTTTTTGAATACTTCATGCGCGAAGTCCCCGACCTGATTGCCTGCGAAGGATGCGATGCCCTGTATCGCAAGGTACAGCTGCGCCGTGGAGAGATTGCCCACTGCCCACGTTGCGGCACCGAACTGGAGCGTGACGCCGGCCGCCAGCGTGAGCGCATCCTGCCGCTGACGGTGGCCAGCCTGATCATGTTCGTGATCGCCAACAGCTTTCCCATCGTCGAGATCGAGCTGCAAGGCTTGAGCAGCCGCACCACCCTGTTCGGCGCCGTGCTGTCGCTGACCACCGAAGGCATGTCGCTGGTGGCCCTGCTGGTGCTGGCCACCACCATCCTGTTTCCGCTGCTGCAGCTGCTATTCCTGTTTTACCTGCTGGTGTCGCTGCGTAGCCAGCGTAGCCCGCAGCGCCGCCCGCCCGGTTTCAGCTGGCTGGTAAGGGCCATGCAGAGTTTGCGGCCGTGGGGCATGGTGGAAGTGTTCCTGCTCGGCGTGCTGGTGGCGGTAGTGAAATTATCGAACATGGCGACCGTGATCCCGGGCGTGGCCCTGTGGGCGTTCGGCGTGCTGACAGTGCTGCTGACCGCGGTGGTGTCTTTCAACCCCCGGCATTTCTGGCAGATGGCTTATGCCGAACGCAACCAGGAAGAGATTGCATGAGTACCGGCGCCGCCACCGCGAATACTGCCATTCCCGCCGAAGGCGAAGACCTGGCGGTGCGCACCGCCGCCGGCCTTGGCATGATGTCCTGCCATCATTGCGGCACCGTCTGGCAAGAGGTGCGCGAACACGAGCATTGCGGGCTGTGCGGCACCGCGCTGCACCTGCGCAAGCCGGACAGCATCCGCCGCAGCTGGGCGTTCCTGATCGCTGCCTGCATCATGTACGTCCCGGCCAACCTGATGCCGGTGATGATCACCAAGACCTTGCTCGGCGTGCAAGAGGATACGATCATGAGCGGCGTGATCTATTTCTGGGTATCCGGCGCCTGGGAGCTGGCGGCGATCATTTTCATCGCCAGTTTCCTGGTGCCGCTGTTCAAGCTGGCGTCCCTGATCCTGCTCACCTGGACCGCGCAGAAGCGCAGCCGCTGGCGCCGCCTGCAGCGCGCCAAATTGTACCGGCTGGTGGAAATCATCGGCCGCTGGTCGATGCTGGATGTATTCGTGGTGTCGCTGCTGGCGGGCCTGGTGCAGATCGAAGGGTTCGCCAAGATCACCGCCGGCTTCGGCGTGCTGGCGTTTGCCTCGGTGGTGGTGCTGACCATGCTGGCGGCGCTCAGCTTCGATCCGCGCCTAAATTGGGACAACAGCGGGGACAGCAGCGATCAAGAGATGGATGAGAACCAGAGGATGAAAGCACAAGATGAGCGATGAAAACACCCGGGACGGCGCCCTGCCCCCTTTGCCCGAGCCCAAGCTGAGCCGCAAGCGCGACTGGCTGCCGTCGCTGATCTGGCTGATCCCGATCGTCGCCGCGGTAGTCGGCTTGACGCTGGTGGTCAAGATCCTGGTCGAACGCGGGCCGTCGATCACCATCACCTTCCGCACCGCGGAGGGCCTGGAAGCCGGAAAAACCAAGGTCAAGTACAAGGATGTCGATATCGGCCTGGTGCAAACCATCACCCTGAGCAAGGATCGTTCGCACGTGCTGGCCAATGTCCAGCTGTCGAAGGAAGCCGCAAGCTTTACCGCCGCCGACACCCGTTTCTGGGTAGTGCGGCCGCGGGTAGCGGCTTCCGGCGTCTCCGGCCTGAGCACCTTGCTGTCGGGCGCCTACATCGGCGCCGACGCCGGCACCTCCAAGGAAACGAAAGACGAATTCACCGGGCTCGAAGTGCAGCCTATCGTCAGGCTCGACGCCTCCGGCAAGCAATACATGCTGCACGCCGCCGACATCGGTTCGCTGGACATCGGCTCGCCGGTCTACTACCGCCGCATCAAGGTCGGCCAGCTGGCGGCATTCGACCTGGACGCCGACGGCAAGGGCGTGACCTTGCGCATTTTCATCGATGCGCCTTACGACAAGTTCATCGGCGTCAACACCCGTTTCTGGCACGCCAGCGGCTTCGACATGCAGATCAACGCCAGCGGCTTCAAGCTGCGCACGCAATCGCTGGCGACCGTGGTGCTGGGCGGCATAGCTTTCCAGGCGCCGGACGACCAGCTCGGCACCACAGCCAAGGAAAACACCACCTTCAACCTGGCCGCGGACGAAGAAGCCGCCCTGAAGGAACCGGACGGCCCGTCGGAAACCGTGGTGATGCATTTCAACCAGTCGCTGCGCGGCCTGACGCCAGGCACTACCGTCGATTTCCGCGGCGTGGTGCTGGGCGAGGTCAAATCGATAGGCATAGAGTACGATGCCAAGCGCCGCGAATTCAGCATGCCGGTGGTGGTGCAGGTCTATCCCGAGCGGCTGGGACGCCGTTATGCCGAGGATGAAAAGCACTCGAGCTACACCGCCAAGCAACGCCTGCAGTACATGGTCAGCCGCGGCCTGCGGGCGCAGCTGCGCACCGGCAACCTGCTGACCGGCCAGCTGTACATCGCACTCGACTTTTTCCCGAAGGCGGCGCCGGCCACCATCGATACGTCGAGCGCCATCATCGAGCTGCCGACCATCCCCAACAGCCTGGATGAAATCCAGTCGCAGATCGCCGAGATCGCCAAGAAACTCAGCAAGGTGCCGTTCGACCAGATCGCCGCCGACCTGCAGAAAACCCTGGGCACCCTGAACCGTACCCTGCTCAATGCCGAACAGCTGACCAAGAGCCTGAACAACGACGTCGCGCCGGAAATCACCGCCGCCATGAAGGACGTGCGGGTCACGCTGGACAACGCCAACCGCACCCTGTCCGACAATGCGCCGCTGCAGCAGGATATCCGCGCGACCCTGCAGGAACTGACACGCTCGGCAGCGTCGGTGCGGATCCTGACCGACTACCTGGAACGCCATCCGGAAGCCCTGATCCGCGGCAAGCAAGAGGAAAAGAAATGATGACATCCACCACATCGACACGCATCTGCGGCATCGCTGCCGCGCTACTGCTGGCTGGCTGCGCTTCCGCTCCTACCCACTTTTACACGCTGGCGGCGCCGGCAGCTGCGGCGCCGGCCATCCAGAATTCCAGGCTGTACATCGATGTCGCGCCGGTCTCCCTGCCGGAACGCCTGGCGCGCCCGCAACTGGTGGTGCGCAGCGCCGGCAGCGCTTCCAGCACCCGGGTCGACATCCTGGAGCAGGAACGCTGGTCGTCGCCCTTCAACAATGAATTGCGGGATGCGCTGGCCAGCGGCATCGCCAATCGCCTGGGCGCGATCGACGTCAGCCGCAGCGGGCGGCCGACGGACCAGCCGGTGTACCGGATTGCGGTCGAGCTGCGCGAATTTGACGCCGTGCCCGGCGACAAGGTGCAAGCCACTTACGGCTGGACCGTCAGCCGTTCCGACAACGGCCGCAGCAGCGCCTGCCAGCTGAACGTGGCGGCTGCTGTCACTCCGGGGATAGATGGCTTGGTGCTGGGGGTGCAGCGCACCGTTGCGGATGTGGCCAATGGCATTGCCGCCAATATCACGGCATTCAAGGCGAATCCCGCAGCCGCTTGCCAAGGCGCCAGTCCGCAGGCATAAACGTCAAAAAACCTCAGAAGCGTTCGTAACCCAGCAGATAACGCCATTCGCCGACCGCCAGGCCGGCCATCGGCAGGCGGCCGATACGGATGCGCTTGCTGGCCACCACCTGCAGCCCGACCTGTTCGCACATGTGCACGACCAGGCCGCGCGGCGGCGCCTTGAGGGCGAAACGCAGGCGTCTTTCGTTTTGCCAGCTGACCTTGATCGGCGGCAGCGGCTTGCGGTTGAAACTCAAGCCGTGGTTCAGCAATTTCAGCCCGTCGGGAATGATGTCGCCGGCGACTTCGACTATGTATTCATGTTCGATCTTGGCGGCGTCGTCCACCAGCTTGCGGGTTACCCGCCAGTCCTGGGTAAACACCAGCAAGCCGCTGGCCAGCGTCTCCAGCGGTTCGATCAGGTTCAGGTTGGCCAGGTGGCGTTTCAGGAAACGCAGTTCGGCGCGGTCGTCGGCGGCGCGCTTGTCCGGCACGATCAGCTGCGCCGCCAGCTCGCTCAGCGCCGGGCCGGCGAACAGGTCGAGGCCGGCCGGCTTGTGGAACAGGATGGTGACCGGGTCTTGCGGTTCAAGCGTGGCGTCCGCGGCCAGTTCCACCTGCTGCCGCGCACCGATGCGCAAGCCAGGTTCTTCCACCACTTTGCCATCGACCTTGACCCAGCCGCCCTCGATATATTGTTCCGCTTCGCGGCGGGAGCAGGAAACCAGTTCGGCGAGATGTTTTGCAAGGCGGATTGATTCAGTCATGTATGAGGTCCGGAGACATAAAAATTGCGGACGGCCATTGTAACCGTCTTACCCCTGGTTCATTTGCGATACAGTTCAGGCCGCGGCTTGTTGCGCTGTTCGTAGATCGTCTTGGCGTCTTCGCGCGCGCGCTCCAGCGTACGCATGACGGGATCGTCGTCGTGCAGGGTAAAAAAATCCTCGGCTTGCGCGTTCATCACATACTTGATCGCGGCCTTCTCTTTCACGTCGTACAGCTCCACCAGCAAAGTGGTGACTTCATCCAGGTATTCTTCATAGGTCATGATTGACTCCGGTGTTCCTTGCCGCGCTCACCTTCATCCACGGTGTTACAGGAAGAGCCCGGCGAGCGTATTTTGCACCAAATGCGCCTGAGGACCAAGCCGTCAGGATGAATGCCCCCGCACCGGCGGCTTCAATCCGGCGAATCTTCGCCACAAGCGGCCGATTTCAGGCTTGCCGTGTTTGCCGCCGGCAGCCAGCAGGCTGACCGCCACGCCGCAGGATCCGGCCAGTTCGGGATGCTGCTCCGCCAGCTGCTGCAGCAGCTGGCCAGCAACGCTGCGGTCGTTGTCCGCGCCTAAGCCATCTTGCAAGTCGCCGAGCGCCGCCAGGTAGGCATGGGTGTGCCTGGCCGGAAAATACGACACAAAGAATTCGGTGGCGTAGCGTGCCTTCTTGGCCGCGATCCTTACCCGGTGGCGCCTGGCAGCGTCCTGCCGCTTGATGCGGTTGCCCCGCTTCAGCAATTTTTTCTGCAGCCCGGCGAGTTTCCTGACCGCGAATTTTTCCAGGGGCGCAGACAGCGCGGCCACCTGCCCTGCATCCAGTTCTTCGCGCCAGCGCCGCCCTTCTATCCAGCTGCCCAGCAATAACAGGAGGCGCGTATAAGGGCGCGAAGTCACCGCCGTCGCGACCGCGTGGCGACGCCTGCCGGCTTCGCTGAAGGTGAGCTGCCGCAAACTGTCCAGCTGCCGCTGGTCCGGACAATGCTTTGCCGCTTCGTCCAGCGTCGCCACGGCCAGCACCTCCCAATCGCGGGCAGGCCCCAGCGTGGCCGCCAGCCAGCCAAGCCGTTCCGCTATTTCCGGCGGCGCCGGGATGACCTTTTTAAACAAACTCAGCAAGGCGCGCAAACGCCGCAATCCGACCCGCATCTGGTGCAGGCTTTCCGGATCGGCGCCATGTACCACGCCATCTTCATTGCCTTGCATCTGCGCCAGGCAATTGCCGAGCAGGGCCTGGAATCCCTGCTCCAGCGTCAAGCCGGACGCCAGCTCGATCGGCTTGGCCTTGACCACCGCGGGCGCGTGCGGCGCATGCATGGCATAACCGCGCTCGGCCTTGCTGGCGTTGGCGGCCCGCAGCGGCAGCGTCTGCTGCAAGGCCAGCGCCAGTTCAAACAGGCTCGCCGCGTTGCCGGCCTTGAGCTCCAGTTCGATTTCGCTGATCGGAATGCGCTTGCCGCCATGCAGGATTTCGCCCTGGTCCAGGGCCAGCTCGACTTCGTCTCCGGCCTGCGAGCGCAGCAGCCAGATCGTGCGTTTGAATTGTGTGGTGAATATCGGCAGCAGACGATTGGCGAGGCTTGGCGCCGCCAGCAATGCAGCCACAGCCGAACCGGGCTCCAGCAGTCCGCGCAGCGTGTGCAAGTCAGGCGCCGCGCCGCCGACCTCAGACTCCCATTCAGGGCGTTGATGCAACCCGGCCGCCGCCTGGCCGCCGCTCTTGCAAGTCTGGATCCAGCGCGAACCTGCCTTGCGCACCCGCAGCGCGGTGTGGCTGCGCTGCAGGTAGAGGTCGGGCGTGTCGAAGTAGATGCTGGTCAGCTGCTGCGACCGGGGTTTGCCGGTGGCGTAATGTTTTAACAGGGGATGGCGGCGAAAGCTTGCGACGTCCCGCGGTTCGAGTAACAGTTTTAATTCGATTTCCATGCTTCTAGCATACTTCCAAACCGCTGCTTCCAGTAAGCTATTGTTTTAATGCCATGCACCTGGAATGCGCCGAAACCGGCGGGCCAGCTAGGATTGGCGGCTGCGCGAACGGCAGGCCCGCTTCATCGCAGGAATCATGCTGTAGCCGCTTTGCCGGTAATAACGATAGAAATAGAAAAAGGTTTTCATGTCAGGCGCGCCAATGTCGGAGGGATTGAGGGTTTCCGGCAAGAACGGAAGGCGTGGCGCGGCAGTTGACCAGATGTCGATGAAATAACAATCTTTAACCTTTGCACGCATCCTGCCCGCTTCTAGCCCGCTTCTAGCCCGACTCTTGTCCGATAGCTGGCCCTGCCTGCACAATCGGCTTCCGGCAGCGTAATATCATGCTGTCCAGACCAAGCGATTGTCATCGATGCCGATTCCGTATTTGAGAAAACTGACTGGCAAGGAACGCAGCCAGCAAGCAAACCGCCACCTGGCGTTTTTCCTGTCCTTCATCGCCGGCGCGATCAATGCCGGCGGCTTCCTTGCGGTCGGGCAATACACTTCCCACATGTCCGGCATCGTTTCGTCGATGGCGGACAATCTTGCACTCGGTTCGCTAGGGCTGATGCTGGCTGGCCTGGCATGCCTGCTGTCGTTCCTGTTCGGCGCCATGACGTCCGCCCTGCTCATCAACTGGGGACGGCGGCAAGACCTGCATGCGGAATTTGCGCTGCCTTTGATGTTGGAAGCGGGCTTGCTGCTGGTGTTTGGCCTGCTGGGCGGCAACCTGGAGGGACATAAATGGCTGTTCGTGCCGATGACAGTGATACTCCTGTGCGCCATCATGGGTTTGCAAAACGCCATCATCACCAAGATTTCCAAAGCCGAGATCCGCACCACCCACGTCACCGGCATGGTCACCGACATCGGCATCGAACTCGGCAAGCTGGTTTACTGGAACCGGCTGGAGCCTGGCGGCAAGCAGCCAAACGTCATCGCCGACCGCGCCAAATTGCGGCTGCTGACCACCCTGGTCATGCTGTTTTTCAGCGGCGGCCTGGTCGGCGCACTGGGCTTCAAGCATATCGGCTTCATCGCCACCGCGGTGCTGGCCGCTACCTTGATGTGCCTGGCGATCGTGCCTATCGTCGACGATTTCCTGAAATTCCAGCGCAACGCCTGAATTCAATGCAAAGCTTGTGATTGCTTAGCTGCTACCAGCCGCCGCCCAAGGCGCGAAAGGTCGCCACCACGGCACGGCCGCTGCCGGTTTGCGCGCGCGCCAGCTGGTCGCGCGCGGCCAGCAGCTGCCGGTCTTGCTCCAGCACTTCCGCCAGGCTGGTGGCGCCGCCCTTGTAAGCGTCCTCCGAAGAATCCCGCGCCCGCACGTTGGCATCGACTTCACGGATCAATTCCCGGCGTTCAGCGTCGAGCTCGGTCTGCATCACCAATGCGTTCTCCACATCCTCGGTCGCCCGCAGCATGGATTGCCGGTAACCCGCCAGCGCTTCCGCGTTGACGCCTTTGGCGCGCGCGACTTCGGCATCGACCCGGCCGAAGTCGAACAGGCGCCAGCGCAAGCCGACCAATGCCAGCGGCTGGAAACTGGTGGATGACGGGGTCGCGCTGCTCAAGCTTTCAAAGCCTAGCAACGCCGACAATGAAAATTTCGGATAGTACTCGGCAATCGCCACGCCGATGCGCGCATTCGATGCCGCCAGGCGCCGTTCGGCGGCGATCACATCAGGCCGGCGGCGCAGCAGGTCTTCCGGTTTCAGGGTTACCGCCAGCGCCGGGATGGACGCTTCAGCGGCGGGTCCTGCCAGTTCCGCGGCGTAGGTGCCGGGCTGGGCGCCCATCAGTACATCGAGCCGATTCAGCTGGACCTCGCGTTCCGCCCGCAGCGGCGGGATGGTGGCCCTGACCTGGGCCAGGCGCGCTTCGGCCTGGGCTTGCTCGCGCTGGGTCGACATGCCCTCCTTCAGCCGCAAGTCGACCAGCTCCAGCAAATCGCTGTCGGCCTTGATCTGGTCCGCCGCCAGGGCCATGCGGGTTTGGGCGCCGCGCACGCGGAAATAGGCATCGGCGGCTTCGGCCGCGACCGATACGCGCACGCCCAGCCGGTCGGCCTCGGCCGCCTGCGCTTCGGCGCTAGCCGCCTCGGCGCCGCGGCGCAGTCCGCCGGCCAGGTCGATTTCCCAGCTGGCGCCAACGCCGTCGCTATATAAGGTGGCGTTGCGCCGATAACCGGGCTGGTGGCTGGCCAGCTCGCCCAGCTCGCTTTGCAGCGACTGGCGCTCTTTGGCGACCTGCGCACTCACGCTGCCGACCGGCAGCAGCGCCGCGCTCGACAGGTGCGCAACGGCGCGCGCCTGTTCGACCCGGGCCAGCGCGGCGGCCAGGTCCAGGTTCTGGGCCAGCACCCGCTCGATAATCCGCGTCAGCGCCGGATCGTTGAAATGTGTCCACCAGGCATCCAGGACGAGCGGCTCGCTGGCCGCGGCCGGCCCTGCATGATGAAACGCCTCCGGCATGGTCGAGGCTGGCCCGGCATAGTCGGGACCGGCGGCGCAGGCGGCCAGCGCCAGCAAGATTGCTGCGCCGAGCAGCGCGTTCGGCGCACGCGACAGGCGGGCTGCCGGCATTACGGCCTTGCTGGTTTTCATGGTGGTTTCCTTTTACCCTGCTGTTTAAAGAAGAATTTAAAAAAGAATCCTTAGTAACTTGCATTACGATAGTCACTAGTGTAAAGTGACTTTCATTATGAAAGCAAGTGATTTTTTCAAGTTTCGCCAATAGGCATATATAGCTAAGGAGCAGCAGCCATGACTGATTCGGCAACTGACACGGGCGCGCCCGTCGTGCCGCCAAAACGGAAAAAACTCGGCGGCAAGATACGGATAGCCACCGGGCTTGCCATCGTCGTCGGCATCGGCGCCGCCGCCTACGGCTGGCATTGGTGGAACAACGGGCGCTTCATGGAAAACACCGACGACGCGTATGTCGGCGGCGACATCACCGTGATCAGCCCGAAGGTGCCGGGTTATATCGTCTCGGCGGCGGTGACCGACAACCAGGCGGTCCATGCCGGCGACCTGCTGGTAAAGCTCGATGACCGCGACTACAAGGCAGCACTGGAAAAAGCCGAAGGCGCGGTTGCCGCGCAGCAGGCCTTGCTGGCCAACCTGGATGCGACCCGCAGCCTGCAGCAGGCAGTGATCGCGCAAACCAAGGCCGGCGTGGCCGCCAGTTCCGCCGAGACACTGCGCTCGCGCGACGATGAACAGCGTTACCAGAACCTGTCGGCCAAGGCTGCGGTCTCGGTGCAAAGCGCGCAACGGGCCAACGCCGATTACCAGCAGGCGCTGGCCAACGGCCAGAAAGCGCAAGCCGTGCAAACCGCGGCGGAACGCGAGCTGGGCGTGATCGCCACGCGCCGCCAGCAAGCCGCGGCCGCGTTGGCGCAAGCGGTTGCCGAACGCGATATCGCCAGGCTCAACCTCGGCTATACCGAGTTGCGGGCGCCGATCGACGGCACCATCGGCAACCGCTATGCACGCAACGGCGCTTATGCCGCGGCCGGCAGCCACATGATGTCTATCGTGCCGGCGCGCGGATTGTGGATCGACGCCAATTTCAAGGAAAGCCAGCTGGCGCGGATGCACCCCGGGCTGCCCGCCACCATCGAAGCTGACGTGCTGCCGGGCCGCCGCTTCCACGGCCACGTCGCCAGCATGGCGCCGGCCACCGGCGCCCAGTTCAGCGTCCTGCCGCCGGAGAACGCCACCGGCAATTTCACCAAGATCGTGCAGCGCGTGCCGGTGCGCATCGTGCTCGATGACGCCGACAGCGTACTGGGCGTGCTGCGGCCGGGCTTGTCGGTGCAGGCCGAAGTCGATGCCCGCAGCACCCGGAGCCTGCAGTAATGAACGCCTCGGCTGCCCGCGCGCCGCTGCAGCTTATCCTGCCGGCCGACATGAGCACCGTGGCCAAGGTGCTGGCCTTCGCTTCCATGTGCGTCGGCATGTTCATCGCGCTGATCGATATCCAGATCGTTTCTGCCTCGCTGCGCGAGATCGGCGGCGGCTTGTCGGCCGGCGCCGATGAGACGGTCTGGGTCCAGACCAGTTACCTGATTGCCGAGATTATCGTGATCCCGCTGTCCGGCTGGATGTCGCGCGTGATGTCGACCCGCTGGCTGTTCGCCATCTCGGCCGCCGGTTTTACCCTCACCAGCCTGCTGTGCGGCATGGCCTGGAATATCCAGAGCATGATCCTGTTCCGGGCGCTGCAAGGTTTCCTCGGCGGCTCGATGATCCCGCTGGTGTTCACTACCGCGTTCGCCTTCTTCGCCGGCCCGCAGCGCGTGATCGCGGCCGCCACCATCGGCGCCATCGCCTCGCTGGCGCCGACGCTCGGCCCTTCCGTCGGCGGCTGGATCACCGACAACTATTCCTGGCACTGGCTGTTCTTCATCAACCTGGCGCCGGGCATCTTCGTCACTGTCGCCGTGCCGCTCCTGGTCAAGATCGACCGCGCCGACTGGTCGCTGCTGCGCAACGCAGACTACCTCGGCATGGCGCTGATGGCGCTGTTCCTCGGCTGCCTGGAATACACGCTGGAAGAAGGCCCGCGGCTGGACTGGCTAGGCGACCCGGTGATCACCGCCACTGCCTGGATTGCCGCAGTCTCCAGCGTACTGTTCGTCTGGCGCAGCCTCAGCTACCGGTTTCCGGTGGTCGACCTGCGCGCGCTCAAGGACCGCAATTTCGCGCTCGGCTGCTTCTTCTCGTTCATTACCGGCGTCGGCATCTTCGCCACCATCTACCTGACGCCCGTGTTCCTGGGCCGGGTGCGCGGCTACAGCGCCATGCAGATCGGCATGGCGGTGTTCTCTACCGGCGTATTCCAGATCCTGTCGATCCCGGTGTATTCCTTCTTCGCCAACCGGGTTGACCTGCGCTGGCTGATGATGTTCGGGCTGGCCTGCTTTACGCTGTCGATGTGGCAGTTCTCGCCGATCACCCATGACTGGAGCGGCGCCGAACTGATGCTGCCGCAAGCGTTGCGCGGCATGGGACAGCAGTTCGCGGTGCCGCCTATCGTCACGCTGACGCTGGGCGGGCTGGCGATGGAACGGCTGCGGCTGGCGTCCGGCCTGTTCAACCTGATGCGCAACCTGGGCGGCGCCATCGGCATCGCGGTCTGCGCCACCATCCTCAACGATCGCACCAACCTGCATTTCTTCCGGCTGGCCGAACACCTGACCCGCAGCAACGATGCCACCAGTGCGCTGCTGCAAGGCGCCGCCGGCACGCTGGGCGAGACCGGGGCGCTGCGGCAGCTGTGGAACCTGACTTACCGGGAAGCGCTGACGCTGACTTTTTCCGACACCTTCCTGGCCATCATGGCTTGCTTCATTGTCGCCACCGCGATGGTGCCCCTGATGCGCAAGGTCGCGCCGCCCAAGGCGCCGTCGGCCGATGCCCATTGACCTGACTTTGCTGTACCTCTCCAACCGAACCAAAGGAAACACATCATGAAAATCAAAGACTCCGTCGCTTTCGTCACCGGCGCCAACCGCGGCCTCGGACTGGCCCTCGTCCACGAACTGCTGGCCCGCGGCGCCAGCAAGGTTTACGCCGGCGTGCGCGATCCGGCCAGCATCAAGCTGCCGGGCGTGGTTGCCGTCAAGCTGGATGTCACCAATGCCGAAGAAGTGGCCGCCGCAGCCGCCCAATGCAAGGATGTGACGCTGCTGATCAACAACGCCGGCATCGCCAGGGTGTTCAGTTACCTCGATCCAGCCGCGATCGATACCGCGCGCGAGATTTTCGAAGCCAATTTCTTCGGTACGGTACGCATGAGCCAGGCATTCACCCCGGTCCTCGCCAATAACAAGGGCGGCGCCATCATCAACATCCTGTCGGTGGCAAGCTGGGTCAACTCGCCGGAACTGTCCCTGTACGGCGCCTCCAAGTCTGCCGCCTGGGGGTTCACCAACGGCTTGCGCACTTCGGTGCGCGCACAAGGCACCCAGGTTGTCGGCCTGCACGTCGGTTTCATGGATACCGACATGACCCACGGCTTCGACCTGCCCAAGGTAAGCGCACAAGAAGTCGCGGTGCAGGCCCTGGCCGGACTGGAAGCCGGCCTGGAGGAAGTGCTGGCGGACGATATCACGCGCACCGTCAAGCAGGGCCTGGCGACCGGCATCTACCTGGCGCCGCTGCAACGCTGATATGCCCATGGCAGATGTTTTGCCGCAGGCGCAGTTGCAAGCCATTGCCTGCGCCTGAGGATTTGTCCCCGTACAGGACCATAGTTGCTATCATATTGAAAGTCTTGAAAACGCTGAGAGGATATCCATCATGCAACGCAAAAGTTTCGGCAACATGCAATGCCCCATCGCGCGCAGCCTGGAACGTGTCGGCGAATGGTGGAGCATCCTGATCCTGCGCGACGCCTTCTATGGCCTGACCCGTTTCGACGAGTTCCAGAAGCACCTGGACATCGCCCCCAACATGCTGACGCGCCGCCTCAATGCGCTGGTCGAGGAAGGTTTGCTGGAACGCCATCTTTATTGCGAAAAGCCGCCGCGCCATGAATACCGCCTGACCCAGCGCGGCCGCGATTTCCGTCCAGTGCTGCTGGCGCTGATGGCCTGGGGCAACCAGCATTTCGCTCCTGAAGGCGCAAGCGTCGTGCTGCTCGACGCCGCCACCGGTAAAAGCGCCGATCCGGTGCTGATCGACGGTACGACAGGCAAAAGGATCAGCGAAAAAGACCATGTCATGGGCCCGGGCCCTGCCGCTACAGAGCCTATCCTGCAGCGCTTCGCGCGCGCGGCCTCCGTGGCTTCCAAATAACGCCGCCGCCGGCAGCATCTACCGAACCAATCAAATTTTTTGGCTATCCGGATTAACGTGTGGAAAGCTATTCGGTTTGCTCAACAAACCGTCGGTTCGATAGCTCGTCAAAAATACCTACCTGTCGTTAAGTCCTTGCCGTCCGCTCAGGATGACAAGGTTGTGAAACAACCGTTCGTGCAGTACGTTTTTCCAGTCCTGGTCGAGCCAATGTGCGACCTCGTCAAAACCAGCCGTGATACGTGCTAGCAGGTCATTGAGGTAAGTTGTTGCCTCCGTTGCACTCGTAAATCCGAAACGATGTGCGTCAGCCAATACAGAGTCCCGAGAAATGTCGAAGCGCCCCTGAGATAGCTGCATGTGAAGACGAACTGGCGTTTCAACCGGATTAGGCACGACGTCAAAAGCCGGCGCGAGCCGCCAGCGGCGTTCCTCTGCTTTATAAACAATGGCATGATTGCGCACATGGTCGTCATCGTTGCCGCATACCGCATTAAACACCATGCGGCCAAACAGTTCGATACGATCTTCAACTGGTACACCTGCCAACCGCAGTTCTTCGGCTAAACGCGGATAGCTCCAGCGGTCCGTCTGGAGGAGTCCCGGATATTCGGCCTGCAACAAAGACGCGGCGCTCACGCACATGTGGCGCTGCCGGCCGGTTCGGTCAAACCTTAGAACCCGTACCGCATTCCTGCCACGTGTGGCGGGGTGAAAGATGGTTTGGGCAAAATTTAATCCACTTGCCGCGCCCCATCGCTGACCCACGTGCTCGAGCAGAGGAATATTGGCAACGTCTGTTGCAATCTCCGGCTTAACCAGCCAAAACTGACCGTTGTCACCTTGCACCGTGGCTTTCGGCCGCGCACCACCCACGCTGGCCGTCTGGACCAACCTTGCACGAATTTTTGCGCGTATCGTAGGACGGCGCTCCGCGAGTGCCGCCAATTCTTCAATAACCTCACTGAGTTGAGGCAGACCAGGGGTGTTCACTTTCGCGTCCGGCGGCTTGGCGCCTGGACCTACGGCAAGCGCACCCCAGCGGTCAAGGTTGCTGGCTTTGAGCAAGTATTGAAGCGGCGGAGCATCTTCCGGCAGATTATGTTCTTGGCGCAGTAAGGCCTGTCCCCATGCATCCGGGCATGCATCTCGTAAGACGTCATGCAGGCCTCGATACCGTGGCGCCGTGACATCAGTTCCCGGCAAAAACGGTAAGTTTCGCGGGTCAATGGCCCAGGCAAGCCCTGCATCAATGTAAGAGGGGGCGTACTTGAAAAAACCTTCTCCGGGTTTACCTGCCTTGTACCGGCCAACTGTGACCCACTCGCCGCTATCTGGCCGCTGCAGATAGATGTATATCGGTTTAGAAATACTCAGCATCGTCAGCTCCCTTTTCCTGCAGGCTCAACTTGACGCGCTGACCGTAGTCACCTTGCCACAGCTCGGCAGGCAGTGCTGGTGCCGCCTGGTCGACGATGCCTAGCGCAAGAAGCGCTGTCAAATATGCTCCTGCACCTGCACCTGGGTCCCCTTTTTCCAGCCGGAGCAGTGTCGTCCGGGAGATACCCAGTCGGGCAGACAAATCAGCGACAGTGATGCGCTGACGTAGGCGCTGCGTGTTGATACACTTACCCCATGCAGTGAGGCGGTCCTGCACCAGTGTTGGCCAAGTTTCAGCCTTGGAGAGTTTCTTTGGCATGACTTACTCCGTTCATAGATAGGTCATTATAGCGCACAACGCTTTATCTATGAACGCTACCGGATACGCAATAGTGCCATAGTTGCGACTTTATGTCGTATAACGACGCATCTATGATGCGTGTCAGCAGAGTTGTCGGCCTTGGGGAAGCTTGCGCACGAATCCACACGAAAATCCGGATACCCAATTTTTTTAGGGATAACCATGTTCACCCCGCGAACAGCCGAAATTGATGCCGACTACGCCTCGCTGGCGCGCCAGGCCGCAAGCCTGCTGGAAGACGAACGCGACCTGACGGCCAACGCCGCGCAATTTTCCGCATTCATCTACCAGTCGCTGGCCGACCTCAACTGGACCGGCTTTTATTGGGTCAAGCCGGCCAGGAAGGCAGGTGGCGAGGAATTGCTGATCGGACCGTTCCAAGGCAAGGTCGCCTGCGCCCGGATTGCGTTCGGCAAAGGCGTATGCGGCACCGCCGCCGCGGAGCGGCGCGCCATCCTGGTGCCGGACGTGCATGCGTTTGCCGGCCACATCGCCTGCGACGCCGCATCGAACTCGGAAATCGTGATCCCGGTGATTAAAAATGGACAGCTATATGGCGTGCTCGATATCGACAGCCCCACGTTGAATCGCTTCCGCCCCGAAGACCTGCAGGGGCTGGAAGCGCTGCTTGCGCTGTTCGTCGCGGCGACCGATTT
>Ga0182005_1000124_pt1 | contig 54958 bp, 36 predicted proteins | sample Sormic07211103_1_FD_123021 | JGI IMG/M metagenome (GOLD analysis project Ga0182005, IMG submission 123021) | Rhizosphere microbial communities from Sorghum bicolor, Mead, Nebraska, USA - 072115-103_1 MetaG | ecosystem: Host-associated > Plants > Roots > Rhizosphere | place: USA: Nebraska... | reverse complement strand
GATCAAAATACCCAGCAGCCGGAGCGGAGAATGGTAATTCTCTGGAAATACCTTTCAGTTCCTGCTCTTCATGAATCCGTGCAAAGATCTGTTGTGGCAGTTGATCAAAATACCCAGCAGCCGGAGCGGAGAATGGTAATTCTCTGGAAATACCTTTCAGTTCCTGCTCTTCATGAATCCGTGCAAAGATCTGTTGTGGCAGTTGATCAAAATACCCAGCGGCCGGAGCGGAGAAGGGCAATTCTCTGGAAATACCTTTCAGTTCCTGCTCTTCATGAATCCGTGCAAAGATCTGTTGTGGCAGTTGATCAAAATACCCAGCAGCCGGAGTGGAGAAGGGTAATTCTCTGGAAATACCTTTCAGTTCTGATTCCTGCTCTTCATGAATCCGTGCTAAAATCTGTTGTGGCAATTGCTCAAAATACCCGGCGGGCGGAGCTGTAAAAGGTAATTCCTGGGAAATACCCAATAATTCCGGCTCCTGCACATCCTGGATTCGTGTTATGATGCCAGATGGCAGTTGATCAAAATAACCCGGTGGCACAGTGAGTGGGAACGCTTTAGGTACAGCAGCCAGCATGAAGGAGAGACTTTCCAGCTCTTCCTGCACCTCCACCTGATGCACTTTAGCAAGAATTATTGCTGGCAAAGTCTCAAAGTAACCAGCAGGAACCCCTGACAGGGGCGCCTTTTGTGGCCATTGAGCACCAGGAATAAGCTCCTGAAGTTCGTTCGCAATATCGTTGCCTTTGGGTATCATTTGGTATTTAGACAGCAAAAGATATGAATAGTTTAAAGACTAAACCGTTTCGTCTTTAAATATTTCACTTTCATCTCAAAAAATAACGATTTCACCTCAAAAATTCAGCAAATGTCGCATTTTTAGCTGTTCTTAATAAATTCTTCTATTTTTTTTACGGCGTGGTGGTAGGAGGCTTTCAGCGCACCTTCTGAGGTATCCAGCACACGGCTCATTTCTTCATAGGGCATCTCGTCATAGTATCGCAGGTTAAATACGATCCTTTGTTTTTCGGGTAGTCCCAGAATAGCTCTCTGCAGTTTCCATTCCAGCTTGTTCGCGTCGAACTGACTATCAGCTTTCAGCGTATTGCTGAGCCCTGTTTCCACATCGGAGAGGGACACAGATGTATTTTTCTTTTGTTTTTCCAGGAATGTGAGGCACTCGTTGGTGGCTATTTTATATAGCCATGTGTATAACTGGGCGTCTTCACGAAAGCCTTCCAGGTTTTTCCAAACTTTTACAAATACGTTTTGCAACACATCATTTGCATCGTCATGATCCAGCACCAACCGCCTTACATGCCAATATAAGCGCTCCTGATATTTCTGAATGATATACGTAAATCCCTTTTCCCTTGTAGCAGGATCACGGTACAAACTCAGCAATGTCTTATCATCCTGGATAATGGCCATACTAAGGTTAAATGGTTAAAGAATGGAATTTAATTAAAAACCACCTATTAAGATGGTTTTTTCACTGGAAAGTTTAATCACCATTAGAAATATCAGGTGTGCATTTTATGTATCCAGATGGAGTTTCATGTCAGCCACCAGAAAGTATTATGCAACAACATCTGAAAAAAAATATAGGCTGACCGTTATCCAGTCAGCCTACAGTCTTATAAAAAGCTTGTTAAGTCCCTCTTATTTAGCCTTTTTTCTAGCGATTGCTTTTTCAGCAGCTGCTACGATATGATCCGCATCCAGACCATATTTCTTCAGCAGTTCCAGTGGTTTACCGCTTTCGCCAAAGGTATCTTCAGTACCCACATATTCAATAGGAACTACGTGGTTACGAGCAGCTACCTGCGCAATGCTGTCACCCAGGCCACCCAGCACGTTGTGCTCTTCAGCAGTTACAGCACAACCGGTCTTCTTAATAGAAGCCAGTACAGCTGCTTCATCCAGCGGCTTGATCGTGTGGATATTGATGATTTCAACGCTATAACCTCTTTCTTCCAGGATCTTACCTGCCTCGATAGAGAGCCATACCATGTGACCACAGGCGAAGAGGGTTACGTCAGTTCCTTCGTGCAGGATCTGCGCTTTACCTACTTCAAATTGCTGGTCTTCCGGCGTGAAGTTAGGCCATTTTGGACGGCCGAAACGCAAGTAAACCGGACCATGATGTTCCGCAATCGCAATAGTGGCAGCTTTGGTCTGATTGAAATCGCAAGGTACAATCACAGTCATACCTGGCAGCATTTTCATCATACCTATATCTTCGAGGATCTGGTGAGTAGCACCATCTTCACCCAGGGTTAAACCTGCGTGCGATGCACAGATCTTCACATTCTTGTCAGAATAAGCAACGGACTGACGAATCTGGTCGTATACGCGTCCGGTTGAAAAGTTGGCAAACGTGGTAGTGTAAGGGATCTTACCGCCGATGGTCATACCAGCAGCGATACCTATCATGTTGGCTTCTGCAATACCGACTTGTACAAAACGATCTGGAAACTCCTTAATAAAGGCGTTCAGTTTCATAGATCCCAGCAAATCAGCAGTCAGTGCTACTACATTTGGATTTCTACGTCCAGCCTCCAGAATTCCTTCTCCAAATCCTGCGCGGGTTTCCTTCTCATTTAACGGTTTAATGTCTTTTACCATAGCCTTTATTATAAGTATTGAGCCTTAAAAATAATAAAAAAGATGAGCAAGTTATACCTTTTTATTGTTGGCAAAGGAATATGCTCACTTTAAGTGTCTGTCTCACATTAATTATTCAAAACCCTGTCTCTCAGGGCCACTTCCCACTGCCAGGCAGTTCTCATCATGTCCTCAATACCGGTTTTAGGCTCCCATCCCAGATATGACTTAGCTTTGGTATTATTCGCATAGATCGCAATTACATCACCCGGACGATCTGGTCCCAGTTCGTAATTCAGCTTCACCCCAGAGATCTTTTCAAATGCCTTGATCGCCTCCAGTACGGTTACACCATTACCGGTACCCAGGTTGAATACCTCACAGTTCGTCTTGTTTTTCTTGTCAATCAGGTATTGTAAAGCCCTGGTATGTGCGTTCGCGATATCCATTACATAGATATAATCGCGGATACAGCTACCATCGCGGGTATCATAATTATGCCCGAACACAGTAAGCTTAGGGATTTTACCGATCGCTGTCTGGGTGATCACTGGTACCAGGTTATCTGGTTTACCCAGCGGCAGTTCGCCGATCAGGGCAGAAGGATGTGCACCTACAGGGTTGAAGTAACGGAGCAGGATTGACTGCGTGCTGTTTACACGGCTATAGTCTTCAATGATCTGTTCACCCATTTGTTTGGTACGTGCATAAGGAGATTGTGCTTCTCCCAGCGGGGTTTCTTCTACTACCGGTAGTACATTGGTATTACCATATACTGAGCAGGAAGAAGAGAACACCATGTTAGGAATGTTGAATTCCTTTACACATTTCAGTACGTTAGTCAGTGAGGTGAGGTTGTTGTGGAAATATAACAGGGGCTCTGACACCGATTCTGGTACTGTTTTCAGGGCTGCGAAGTGAATGACACCTACGATGTCACGGTTTTCGTGGAATACGGCGTGTGTATCTTCCAGGTTGCAGAGGTCAACTTTGTAGTTACGGACTTTTTTGCCTGTGATTTTTTCTACGCCTTCCAGCAATTGTGTACTACTGCGGATATTGCTGTCTACAGAGACTACGTCAAATCCATTATTGATCAGATCTACGATAGTATGAGAGCCAATATAGCCACAACCGCCGGTAACAAGAACCTTCATATGATTTGTTTTTAGAGTTGGTATCAAAGTAACAAAAAGCGAATTACGAATTTATGTCGTAAATACCATATTCTCAAAATATTGGTCAGCCAGTATGGATTCCGCAAAAAAAAATGACATTCTCTTACATAATTTGGCTTTTCAAAACTGGGCTCAGGCCATCCTTCTTTTCATAAAAAATCGCTTCTACCTTTCGGCAAAAGCGATTTTTTTGGTGTATGGAACTCAATATTATTGTTTCAACAATGACTCGAGGTAGTTGCCATAGCCGCTCTTCAACAGCGGAGTAGCCAGTTTATGCAACTGCTCTATGTCAATAAACCCTTGTCTGTAGGCAATTTCCTCTATACAGGCAATCTTGATCCCCTGTCGCTGCTCTATCACCTGTACAAACTGGGATGCCTGCATCATGGAGTCGAAGGTACCGGTATCCAGCCATGCTGTGCCGCGTGGGAGGATAGATACTTTCAGTCTGCCAGCTTCCAGGTAAGCCTTATTCACATCAGTGATTTCGTATTCGCCACGGGCGCTGGGTTTCAGATTGGTGGCAATCTCCACCACATCGTTGTCATAAAAGTACAAACCTGGTACTGCATAGTTGCTCTTTGGCTTCGCGGGCTTTTCTTCTATGGATACAGCCTGCATCTTGTCGTCGAACTCCACTACACCATACCTCTCAGGATCTGACACCTGATAGGCATATACGATACCCCCCTTCACATTTACATTGTTGGCCAGCTGGGTACCCAGACCTGCACCATAGAATATATTGTCACCTAATACCAGTGCGACATTGTCCTGGCCAATAAAATCCTTTCCGATCACAAATGCCTGTGCCAGACCATTCGGTTCCGGTTGTTCCGCATAAGTAATATCCAGCCCCAATTGCTTTCCATCTCCAAAAAGGCGCTTAAATGCAGGCAGGTCATGAGGTGTGGAAATAATGAGGATCTCCCTGATACCAGCCAGCATAAGCGTTGACAATGGATAATAGATCATCGGTTTATCATACACCGGCATGATCTGCTTGCTGATGGCATAAGTAATGGGGTGTAAACGCGTGCCGGAGCCTCCGGCTAAGATAATACCTTTCATTGCGGTTTATTATATGATAAACAATCATCAATATGGAGAGCACTCAAAAGTAGGTACCTGACAGGGAAATATAATTTTCCCTGCCTTCATCCGACTTTTGAGGAAACCTCCTCATTGACGTAATAGGATACTGGGTTTTCCAAAAGCCTTACAAAAATAGGTGGATGGGAGAGAAAAAAAAGCGGCAGTGAGAAAATATCCATAAAAAAAGCCGGCGTGAGAAATATCTTTAATATTCTCACGCCGGCCCGGATATATCGATCCGAAGATCTTTTAGATAAAGAGATTCACGATGAAATACACCGCAGCAGCCAGTAAAGCACTGATCGGAATAGTCAGGATCCATGCCCAGAGCAGGCTAACAGTTACCCCCCAGCGTACAGCTGACAGACGTTTGGTAGCACCAACCCCGATAATAGAACCGGTAATGGTGTGTGTCGTACTCACGGGAATGGCCAGTGCTTCGGTGAGATAAAGCGTAATCGCACCCGCCGTTTCTGCCGCTACACCTTCCAGTGGCGTTACTTTCGTAATACGGGACCCCATTGTTTTTACAATCTTCCAGCCACCACTCATGGTACCCAGACCAATTGCAGCAAAACAGGAGAACGGTACCCAGTTCGGTACATGTGCCAGATCCGGAATGATGCCATGTGCTACCAGTGCCGCAGCGATAATACCCATTACCTTCTGGGCATCATTACCACCATGAGCAAGGCTCAGTGCACCTGAGGATACCAGCTGCAGCCGTTTGAACCAGCTTTCTGCCCTATATGGGTTTGCCTTGCGGCATACGTTCATAATTATAATAGTGATCACAAAGGCGACTGCCATACCTATAAAAGGCGCCAGCGCAATGAAGTAAATGATTGGCATTACTTTACCGTAGTTGATCACATCAAAGTTACCATGCGCAGCAGCAACGGCAGAACCGATGAAACCACCGATCAGGGTATGGGAAGAGCTGGATGGAATACCATACCACCAGGTAAGCAGGTTCCATATAATAGCAGCAATCAGTCCGGAAAAGATCACTTTCAGGGTGATAAACTGCTCAAATACCGATTTGGCAATGGTATTACCTACCTTAAATTCCCCGTAAATGTATTTTGAAATAAAAAAAGCGGCAAAGTTGAATATAGCAGCCCACAATACGGCCTGAAACGGAGTCAGCACCTTTGTGGAAACGATTGTAGCTATAGAGTTGGCAGCATCATGAAATCCGTTGATAAAGTCAAAGATGAATGCCAGTATAATAATTGTGACAAGTAGGACCATTAGAATACAGTTTGCAGAGAGCCATTGACCGGGCTACTATGCATATTTAATGATGATGGATTCAATCACATTCGCACAGTCTTCGCATTTATCGGTAGCGATTTCCAGTGCCTGATACAGTTCGCGCATTTTCAGCAGCTCGCCTGCATTGTTGGATTCCTTTTCGAACAGGTCGGCAATGGCCATATCATAAATATCGTCAGCATGGTTTTCCAGGCTGTTGATCCTTACACAGGCATCAGTGATATTACGCATATTGGACATGTTTCTCAGTTCAGGGATCGCTTTGTGCAGTTCCAGGGTACCCTGATAGATCAGGTCAGCCAGTTTGCGAACGCTATCATTGATATCTACTACTTTGTAGAGATCAAGTCTTTTCGCGGAACCATGAATGTAATCTGCTACGTCGTCCAGGGTAGCTGCCAGGTGGTGAATATCTTCACGGTCAAAGGGAGTGATGAAGTTCTGGCCCAGTTCTACGAATATGCGATGGGTAAAGTCGTCATTCTTATGCTCCAGTCTCTCGATCAGATGCGTTTTATCCTTTCTTACAGCAGGGTCGGTAGCATTTACCAATTCTATCAGAACCTTTCCCATTTCTACGAGATTGGCAGCTACATCTTCAAATAATGAATAGAATACCCTGTCCTTAGGAATAAACAATTTTACAAAGGAATTAAAGCCTCCCATACGCTATATAGTTTGAATTTGGCGCAAAAATAGCTTTCCGCGACCAATACCTCCAAGAAATAATTTTTCTTAATGATTCCTTAACACTGGATTAATATAAAAGTAATATAGCAATTTTTTCTTTGTATTGTTAAAATCTGCAGTGTATGAGCCTGGTTTTCAGGGATGTTTTTATTCCGAAATGGCCCGGTACACGGGCAGAATACACCTACAGCGAGCGAACAACTATTTATCACCATTAGAACAATGAACCTGGCTTTCCGGTTCAACAGCGTAAACAATGTCCGATAAACGCCCACTTGATATAGTCGTTATTTCCGATGTGCATCTCGGAATATACGGCTGTCACGCAAAAGAGCTTGTCCAATACCTAGATAGCATCGATCCTAAGATACTGATTCTCAATGGAGATATTATCGACATCTGGCAGTTCAGCAAACGCTACTTCCCCAAAGCCCATACCAAGGTGATCCGCAGAATTCTAAAAATGACCGGAAAGGGAACTGATGTTTATTACCTGACCGGTAACCACGACGAAGCCCTCCGCAAATTTGCAGGGTTCGGTCTGGGCAACCTCACCATCGATAATAAGCTCATTCTGGATGTAGACGGCAAAAGACACTGGTTCTTCCATGGAGACGTTTACGACGTGACCATGAAGAATTCCAAATGGCTCGCAAAACTGGGAGGTAAAGGCTATGACCTGCTCATCATCCTCAACCGCCTGGTCAACAATATCCTGGAAAGCATGGGTAGAGAAAAAATGAGCTTCTCTAAAAAGGTGAAAAATGGTGTGAAACAGGCAGTGAAATTCATCTCCGATTTTGAACAAATTGTAGCAGAAATCGCCGTAGACAAAGGATTTGATGTAGTGGCCTGTGGACACATCCACCAGCCAATCATTAAGGAAATGATTCACAACGGTAAATCAGTTACCTACCTCAACTCCGGCGACTGGGTGGAAAGCCTCACCTCTCTTGAATATGTAAATAAGGAGTGGACACTTTATCAGTACCCTGTAACCAAGGCAAAAGTAATTTTACCGGAAGAAGAAGAAGATCAGCAGGTGTGGGGAGATCTCGATTTATCCAAAGCAGTGACCTTCCCGAATTCCTAAGAAGAAGTTTTATCTGATTATAAAGGCCAGCTCTCCCCGCAGAATCCCGTTTTTGCCAAAGGCGAAAACGGGATTCTGCAAAGGATATACCCAAAGTTATATATGTTATACTTTAACATATATTTATGATTAGATAACATGCCCTTAATATTCACTTAATACGCACGAACTAAGTTTGCAAACAAATTCAGTAAGACTGGAAATAATAATCCAAACGTGAAATGAAAGTATTGAAGTTACATCCTTTAATGACAGTATCCCTTTTGCAGATGCAGTTCCAACGGTTACTCTCGTGTAACATTGCAGTTTATATGCGGAACTCCCCGGCTAATGCTTTCGATACATTGCAGGAAGCAGGCTTTCTGGAAAATATGCTCATTGAATACCCCATCGACGAAACCCTGAGCCTTCGCGAATTTGAAGAAGAACTGGAAGACAGATTCAACTTCACCCTCGAACTCTGTAACAAGGACAATAAACCATTTACCAACAAAAGCATGCACCTGTTCCAACTGATCAAAAGTATCAGCGATATCGCAAGACCAGGCTATGCTAACGGTAACGAATATAACATTCAGCTCGAAAGATTAATTAACCTGAATAATAATAACAGACAAGGACCACAACCCTTCTCCTGTTAATGATTATATAGTAATTATGTAAGCCTTATATTCCTATACCTACAACGTACCTACGAAATATTAAGTGTTAACATACTGGTAACGCCCTGTTAACACTGCGGTTATATTACCCCTCTACTTTTGCTTTACTATCAATCTATAACTTACGAACGAACAATTCTACTGTGAAGCAACTTTTTGAGTCCGCACTCTTGTGTGTATGCCTATTATTGTGTGCCATCTTGCCATCCTTTGCCTTCGATAATGGAAGAATTACTGGTAAAGTAACTGACCAGAAGACAGGAGAACCATTGATTGGTGTAACTGTTTTAATCCAGGGGACATCGCATGGAACTGTTACTGATGTAACGGGTAGTTATACACTAAATATCGCACCCGGAACCTATACACTCGAATTCAAATACATGGGCTATCAGACTAAAGCAGTCACTGAAGTGATTGTAAAAGGTAGCAATGCTACCAGTCTGCCTGTAATCATGGACGAACCTACTTCTAAGAATCTCGCGGAAGTAGTCATCAAAGGCTCTTTCAAGCAGGAAACTATCAACGCATTATATACACTGCAGAAAAATAACGCTGCTGTATCCGACGGTATCTCTGCTGATGTTATTAAAAAATCGCCGGACCGCAGTACGGGCGAAGTATTGAAGCGCGTAAGCGGGACTACCATCCAGGACAATAAGTTCGTAATCGTACGTGGTCTCAGTGACCGTTACAACGTAGCACTCGTAGACAATGCAGTGCTGCCAAGTACAGAGCCTAACCGTAAGGCTTTCTCCTTCGACATTATTCCTGCGAATATGATAGACAACATTGTTATCACTAAATCTGCTACACCAGAATTACCTGGTGACTTCGCAGGAGGGGTGATCAATGTACAAACCAAAGAAATTCCTGAACAACAGTTCTTCGATATCTCCTTAGGTACCGGTTTCAATACTGTCTCTACTTTCCAGCCTTTCAAAACTGGTTATAAGACAAGCACCGATATCTTAGGTTTTGATAACGGTGGCCGTCAGCTGCCATCTGCTTTCCCATCATCTGTTGCAATAAAAAATGGTCAGCTGAATCAGGAACAGGTACGTGCAGCAGAGAAATCACTGAACAATGATTTTCGTGTAAGAGAACGTAATGGTGCACCAGCCATTAACCTGCAGGGTAGCTGGGGTAACCACTGGGATACAAAGAAACATGGTAGCCTGGGTGTGATTGCAGGGGTGACCTATTCACACAATGAAACGGTGGCGAAAGACATGACCAGACACTATGACAACTTCGATTACACTGATAATGTATATAAATATTCTTCTAACCTGGGTGCTGTAGCCAACGTAGGGTACACGACTGGCAAAAGCAAACTGGTTTGGAGAAATATCTACAACAAGATCTTCGACGATAACTTCCTGTACAGAACCGGCGATAACATTGGTAGCTCCAAGTATGTGAACTACTATGCATTTGACCTGATTCAGAAATCACTGTTCAAAACATCTGTAGAAGGTGATCATCAGGTAGGACAAGGTCAGAGCAAGATCAACTGGTTGGTGTCTTACAATAAAGTAACCAACAACCAGCCCGACCAGCGCAAGGTATCTTACGGCAGAGCCATCGACGATGCAACAGCGCCTATGGTTGCAGAAATTGGTTCTGTAGGTAAAGCAAACAGCAGACTGTTCTCCGACCTGGATGAAAATATTTATATCGCGAATGCAAACTATACACATCCTTTCCGTTTCCTGGATAACAAGAGCAGCTTTAAAGCAGGTGTATTAGGGCAATATCGTTCCAGAGATTTTCATGCACGCTATATCGGTATGAAACGGGATCCGATCAAAGATGGTAGCGATAATTTAGCACAGCGCCCAATCAGTACACTGTTTGGCAACGATGTGATCGATCAGGATTTTTACCTGCTGGATGATATCACTTCCTCAGCGGATGAATACAGAGCCACTACACTGACTTCAGCAGGATATGCACAACTCGACAACCGCTTGTCTGATAAGATCCGCATCGTATGGGGCGTGCGTGTAGAGTCGTTCAATATGAAATTGAAATCACCTATTCATAATGCATCTGTAGATCTGGACAACAACTGGTTGGATGTACTGCCTTCTGCAAATATTACCTATGCACTGAATGAACGTTCCAATCTGCGTGGTTCTTATTACAGAACTGTAGCAAGACCTGAACTCCGTGAGATTGCACCATTAGCTTATTACGATTACGAGATGTCTTCTCTCATCAATGGTAATATCAATCTGAAACGTAGCCAGATCGATAATGCGGACCTGCGCTATGAGATCTTCCCTGCAGCAGGTGAGATAGTATCAGGATCTGTGTTCTACAAATATTTCAACAATCCGATTGAAAGCAAAGTAACTTCTTCTGGCCTGAGCCAGTATGATGTAACGCCTTATAACTATCCGAATGCATACAACATCGGCGCAGAAGTAGAAGTAAGAAAGCAACTGGGATTCATTGCACCGCATAGCTTCCTGGACAATATGTCTTTCTATGCGAACGTAGCCTACATCAAATCGGTAGTATCTGACAATACGAGCACTACTGCGAAAGACAGGCCATTATCCGGTCAATCTAACTATGTAGTAAATACCAGCCTTGGTTATTCACTGCCTAACGATAAGGTAAGTTTCAACCTGCTGTACAACAGAATTGGTCAGCGTCTGTACCTGGTAGGTGAAGGTGGTGGTGCAGATGGTTCCGGCAGACTCGGTAACATTTACGAAAGTCCAAGAAACCTGCTGGACTTCCAGGCTAACCTGAACCTGAGCAAGCGCAGTGGATTCCGTCTGAACATCAAAGACCTGTTAAACGCACGTTATCAGTTCTACTACGATCAGAATGGCAACAACAAATTCGATAATCCTGCATACAAAAAAGGAAGTATTAATTCCGGCGAAGACTATCTGTTACAGCAGTATCGCCCTGGCACTTCATTCACATTGACTTTTACATATCATTTATCAAAGTAGATTAAATTTTTCTGAACCTAAATTCAATTCGACAATCCATGAAAAGGTATCTTTTAGGCTTGCTGGTGCTGGCATCTTTTGGGGCAATGACCTCTTGTAGTAAAGATGATGACAATTCAAAACCTACAACCGATTCTGCGTACGTAACACTTTCCGGTGATATCACCACCAACACAACTTTATCCGCCAACAAAAAATACTTCCTGAAAGGGTTTGTATATGTAAAGAGCGGTGCTACCCTGACCATTGAGCCAGGTACAATTATCACTGGTGACAGAGTTACCAACGGTACACTGGTAGTAACCCGTGGTGGTAAAATCAACGCAACAGGTACTGTAGAAAAACCAATTATATTCACTTCTGCACAGCCAGTTGGTGCACGCAGAGAAGGTGACTGGGGTGGTATTATCCTGCTGGGTAAAGCGCCCATCAATGCGACCGGTGGTGAAGCTAAGATCGAAGGTGGTCTGACTGCCACTAACGGCGGTGATGAAAAACAATATATCTATTATGGTGGTACTGACGCTGCCGACAACTCTGGTACCCTGAAATATGTACGTATCGAGTTCGCCGGTGTTGCTTACTCTCCTGATAACGAGATCAATGGTCTGACCATGGGTGGTGTAGGTAGTGGTACTACTATCAGTTATGTACAGGTATACCGTTCCGGCGACGATTCTTTCGAATGGTTTGGTGGTACTGTAAACTGTGATCACCTGATCGCTACTTATTCATGGGATGATGATTTCGATACTGACAACGGTTTCTCTGGTCGTGTACAGTTCGGTCTGTCTCAGCGTTTCAGAACAATTGCTGACCAATCCGGTTCTAATGGTTTTGAGTCTGATAACGATGCCACTGGTTCTACCAATGCTCCACAGACTAAAGCAGTTTTCTCTAACATGACTATCGTAGGCCCAGCTGGTACCGGTACTGTAGATGCGAGCTATCAGCACGGTGTGCAGATTCGCCGTAACTCTTCTATGAGCCTGCATAACTCCCTGATCATCGGTTTCCCTTACGGTTTCTACCTGGATGATAGCAAAGTAGTTTCTCACAAGACTTCTGCTAATGCTGCTGAAGGTACCTTGGTATTCTCTCACAACATCATCGCTGGTAGCACCCAGGCTGCAACCAAGAGTGAGTGGTCTACAACTGATGCTGCTGCATACACTGCATGGTGGGCTAATACTCACACAACGATCCTGCCTGCTACTACCGATGTACTGCTGGATAATCCTTATCAGTTCTCTGCTGGTGTTTCTTCCACTAACATTGGTACGCCTAGCTTCCTGCTGAAAACAGGTTCTCCTGCGCTGAATGGTGCTGATTTCTCTACCCTGACTACTGGTTTCACAGCAACTACTTATGTTGGTGCATTTGATGGTACTAACGACTGGACTAAGACCTGGACAACTGCAGGTGCTGAAAAAACAGTTTATTAATAGCTGCACATACATATAATTGAAAAGGCTTTAGCTGCATGCTAAAGCCTTTTTGTTTTTTTAGCAATTCTATGCGTTGTATTGATTCGTTTCCCGCGCCCATGGCCCACTTCTTCCATACCCATCTTATGAAAATTTTAACAGTTATCAGAGATAAAGTTAATATTAGCGTAACAATGCCTTAACATAGACCGCCTATTTTTGAACATATTGCGAACTAAGAGAATACCTATAGCGAACTAACAAATTCTTCTTATCCGCACCTATGTGATGGCTTGCCATACACGCCCATTTCTAATTTATTTTTCACAGATTATCATCGAATTCATGCATAATTCGTTGGTACATAGTGCTGCATGCGCTCGTTAACATTAATTTAATATTGTGTTAACATACGCGTAATGTTGTCGAAATACGTTTGCGTCAAATTTAACAGACGTGAATAAGATTTACTCTTCACTAATTTTTCTATTTAGCATCCTTGTACTTGCTGCAACCAACGTAGAGGCTCAAATTACTACATCACAGCTGACTGGTAAAGTGGTAAGTGCAAAGGGCGAACCTTTGCCTGGTGTAACTGTACTTGCTGTAAACACTGGAACTGGTACCAAATACGGTGGTCAAACCAACGCTGAGGGCCGTTTTCTGATCAACAACCTGAATCCTGGTGGTCCTTATACTATCACCGTTACCTTCATCGGATTTAAGAAGGAAGAAAGAAATGATGTCAACTTATCCCTGGGTAGCGTAACCTTCAATTTCATGCTCCAGGATGAATCTACTGCGCTGAGCGAAGTAGTGGTAAAAGGTAACAACACTGGTAAACCAGGTGGTTTCCGCGTAGGTCAGAATGCACTGAAAACATTGCCTTCTCTGAACCGTAGCTTCCAGGACTTCACCCGTGGTACTCCTCAAAGTAATAACAACTCCTTCCTGGGTTCTAACTTCCGTTATAACAACGTAACCCTGGATGGTGCTATCAATAACGATGCTATCGGCTTTAGCCCTTCACTGGGTGGTCAGACTAACAGCTCCGGACAGCCAGGTAGCTCTACCCGTACTAACCCGGTTTCTCTGGATGCCGTTCAGGATATTCAGGTATACCTCGCTCCTTACGATGTGAAAATTGGTAACTTCCTCGGTGGTAGTATCAATGCTGTAACTCGTAGCGGTACTAACGAAGTGCATGCTTCTATTTATGCTTTCGGTCGTAATGCATCAATGATTGGTAAGAACAACGCAGGGGATGGTTCTAAAGAACCTTCCAGCTTCCATGAATATCAAACTGGTGTTCGTGTAGGTTTCCCAATTATCAAAGACAAATTATTCTTCTTCACCAACGAAGAGATCACCCGTCGTCAGGATCCTGTGATCCTTGCTGCTGGTTCTTCTGACATGACTTTGCTGACTGCTGATCAGGCGAAACAAATCGCTGACCACATGGCAGCACTGGATGTGGATAAGACAGGTAAATATAATGCCGGTACTTACGGTAATTATAATATCTATTCCCACTCTAACAAATTCTTCAACCGTTTAGACTGGAATATCAACGACAAGCATCAGCTGTCTATCCGTAACAATACCATCTTCTCTGAAGCTACTAACCTGGAGCGTGACCAACAGAACTTCCGTTTCAGCGGTATTGACTACAAGCAAACCAACAACCAGACATCTACTGTTGCTGAGTTGAAAAGCCATTTCAACAATACTGTTTCCAACAGCCTGATCCTGGGTTATTCCAGCATTCATGACTTCCGTGATCCACTGTCTGATCCTTCACTGCCTCAGATCCAGATCGCGAGCAATGGTGGTACAATCTTCTTAGGTACTGACCGTGAAGCTGCTATCTTCAACATGAAACAAAAGACCTTTGAATTCACCGATAACGTGAACATCTTCAAAGGTAAACATAACATCAACATCGGTACACACAACGAGTTTTACAACATCACTTATGGTTTCGTAAACTCCTGGAATGGTCGTGTTGACTACAGCAGTATTGCATCTTTCCTGGCAGACCAGCCTAGCCGTGTACGTGGTAACTTCAACTACACTAATAACTCACGTGATTATATCATGGCTAACCCACCAGCAGCGTTCAAGATCAACCTGTACTCCCTGTATGCACAGGATGAGATCCAGATCTCTGACCGTTTCAAACTGACTCCTGGTGTGCGTTTAGATTATACCAGCCTGCCTAATAAGCAGCCGCTGAGTGCTAAAACAACTGGTTCTCCAACCGACGTAAATTACGGTACTACTTATACTTATACTAAACCAAGCGATATTAAGAACAAGTACCTGAATAATGTACAGATCTCTCCACGCTTAGGTTTCAACTACGACATCAATGGCGACCAGAGCCTGATCCTGCGTGGTGGTACAGGTATCTTCACAGGTCGTATTCCTTTCGCATGGTTAGGTTATGCTTACTACAACAACGGTGTAACTTATGGTGCGTATGATAAGAAATTCGGGTATACAAGCGCTACTGATGCTCCTGCTGCTGGTTCTAATCCTGTAAAGGTGAGCGACCAGGGTGCTGCACAGTTCGTGACTGCACAGGGTGTAGATGTACATGATGCAAATGGTGCTACACAGGTGGATATGATCGATAACAAATTTAAGATGCCATCTATGTGGAGAAGCAGCTTAGCGTTGGATTACTCTACTTCTAACCAATGGCGTTTCACAGTTGAAGGTATCTATACAAAGACCATCAACGACCTGAAATTCCAGCAGGTGAACCTAGTTGATAACCCTTATTATCTGCCTTATGATACTAAACACCAGCAGCCTATTTACACTGGTGCTAAGATCAACTCTAAATATACGAACGCTTACCTGTTGTCTAATACTAAACAGGGTTACCGTTACAGCATCACCGGTCAGGCTAACAAGACATGGAAGTTTGGTCTGAATGCGAGTGTAGCTTATACTTATGGTCAGTCTAAAGATATCACCAATGGTATCCGTAACTCTATGGAGTCTAACTGGCAGCTGAACCAGGCGCTGAATCCTAATAATCCTGGTCTGGCTTATTCTAACTTTGATATTCGTCACCGTGTAGTAGCTACTGCTTCTTACAAGGTTGACTGGACTAAGCAGAATCGTTGGGTAGCTAACTTTGCGGTGTTCTTCAATACATCTTCTGGTGTTCCTTTCACCTATGGTTTTGTGAACAGTACTATTCAGGGTACACCACAGCAGGTAAGCCTGGTGTATATTCCGAAAGATCAGACAGAAGCGCGTACCTTCTTCACAGGTGCTAATCAGGCGATGGCTGATGCGTTCTGGGCGTATGTAGAGGGAGATAAATATCTGAAGACACGTAAGGGTGAGTTTACTGAGCGTAATGGTGGTCGTACACCTTGGAATACTTCAGCTGATTTCCGTTTCACACAGGATTTCAATTTCAAGAGTGGTAAGACGTTGCATACACTTACACTTACTTATGATATCGTGAATGTGACGAATTTGATTAATAAGAATTGGGGTATTCAGTACTTCTCTCCGAATACATTCAACTCAACGGCGAGTGTAGGTTTGAAGACTGCTACAGCTGGTACTGCTACTACGAATCCGGTGTATACATGGACTAATCCTGGTACGCCTTATTCAAAAGATTTCTTTGCGAGCAGACATCAGATGCAGTTAGGTTTGAGATATAGTTTCTAGTTAGATAAAGGATGTATAAGTCGAAGGGCGTATCGTGAGATACGCCCTTTTTTTGTGGATGGAAGGGTGAAAAAAGAAACCTCCCTGGGTTTCAAGTACTTCCCTGGAAGGCATCACAAAAATGGTGGACGTAGTTAAAAATTGGCGGCTCTGTGGAAAAAAGCGCGCTATTTTTTTGTTTCAATGCAAAGGTATAACAAGCATTTATACGATGCGTGTGCGAAATTTTTTTTGAGAATTTTATCGAAATGCAGGACTTGATTTGATTTGAAAATTCGGGATTTGATAATCAGGAGTAAAGTGATTAAAACGCCTGCGGATAAATAGTTTGGTGGGAATTATTAAGACATAAAATACAGGTATTTGATCGGTAAAGTTGAACACTCCCGTATAGTTATTTACGATAGTTTTGTAGTAATGACTGTGAATCAGTGCTATTGAAGTAGCAATTAATAGCTGGTGTTGCGGAGCGCTGTAGTTAGCCGCCTTACGGCTTTCTAACAGCAAGGCGGCTGACAAAACAGCCGATCCGGTAACATGACGGAAAATAAAAAACCGTCCAGGTTTTTAGTTGTCCTGGACGGTCTCACCAAATTGGTAGAGTTCGGCTTAAAACTAATGGCGCTTTGGAAACTTTTCTTTTAGCGCTTACAAAGTCAGGTGTTCACAGCACCTGGCTTTTTCATTTATACAAATATAAATCTATTTCTTTATTCCGGTATCCCCTCCTCCACCATCATCCCCCCATTCACATCAAAATACCTACACATCATCTCCCCCATACTCACTACCCACTTCTCCACCCCATTCTCTGCACACATCCTGCAAAACCCCTCATAATCACTCTTTCCATCCTGATGCTCCCTCAATCCCCTCCTAAATTCCTCCACATTACTCACTCTTTCTACTTCCAAAAAATCATACTTCTCCTCAGAAATAACCGTTCCTCCATTCTCACTATAATACCCCGTATGCCCATCTGATACCCACGTCTCATATCTCACCACTCCCAACCCCTTCAAATCCCTGATATAATCTGGAAAATCCATTCCGGACTTCACTTTCCCATGCGCTTTTTTAATCTCTTCTAATGTAAACATCCTTATAAGTATTTATACAAAGATCAAACCACCAACTTGTAAATAATCGTTTATCTAATCCCTTCCAACACAGCATTCAACCAAACGATAATAGCAACCTTGTCAGATCGCATATATGTCGCTACAACTAATTGTTAATACGTTGGTAATCCTCCGGTAACACTGTCATAATATTAACTACCGACCTTCAGTTTAATAATCTGAACGTAAGCGTAGATTTTCATAAGCTGTTTAACTGACCGTCCCGGGAATTATCCCGGGATGTTTCTTTTAAAAAACCAGCGTAATCTTTTTATTAGGGGAAAGGAATGTATTTATCAAAAGGGAAGAATTACCTTAAATAAGGAAGGAGCTTTATTCTCTAACAGCATAACATCACACACAACAACTACTAACTAAAAGCATCATATCACACCCGACAACTATTAATCTACTTTCACAAACCGCTTACTCGTATAACCTTTATTCACCGCCTTCAACCAATCATCCACCCGTATCGTAGAATCACTGGTTCTTTCCACTTCCAGGTACTGTGACAATGAATCCGTACTAATTATCACCTTCACCTTACTCCCATCTGCAATCACCTTATAACTCCCCTTCGTATGCCACCCTTTCGTAGCATAACTCACCACCCCATTCCCATCAAAAGAATAGGTCACAGAATCTCCGGCTGCTACCGGCTGCCAGGTAGTATCAGGTTGTTTCATGCTGGCGGCCAGTTCCCAGGAACCGGTCACATCGACAGAAGGCGTTGCCTCCGTATCATTTTTCTCACAGCTGCAGAATAACATGAGGAGCAGCAGCCACGTAAATATAGATCTCATGCGCACGTTTTTGTATGATCAATTAGAACGCGAAATACTATAAGAAGTTACATCAGGTTGGAGACGAAAAAAGGCGGCTGGTCGATTTGGAAATGTTAAACCCTGATTGACAATCAGTGCGTAATGCTAAAAAATACTTATGTGCCTCAAAGGAGTGGACACCAAAGTCCATCCCATGATCTTCAAAAGGGGCTTTATTACATCTCATTCCGCCGGAAATAATTCCCAACGTTGCTAGAACTAGTTGATATTTGAATCCTTATAGACCCAGTTTAGCTGCAAATTTCTCCGGATTCTTATCGAATACCCGTTTACAGGTTGGAGAACAAAAATGCACCGTATCTTTCTTATAAACGCTAAATTCATGGAACATAGTATCATAAGGCATGCCACATACCGGATCACCCAGTTTCCCGGCAATCGCCTGTAAAGCTGTCGTATCCTCAGCTGGCTGAGTGACAGTACTCATCGCAGAGTCTGCCTTTGCGGCAGCTTTCTCAGTGGAATGTTGATTGCAAGCGAAAAATGCACCTGCTACTAAAGTGGCGAATACTATGTTACGCGTCTTTTTCATCAAATGTGATTAATTTTCTTTTGTAATACGCAACACTAAAATGCGGAAGTAAAGTTTCACCACCATGGCCAGCACAAATGTTCCCATGATAGCTGCTGATAAGATCAAACCCTTGGCAGTCAATGCCAGACCCGCAAATGCAGGAAGGTAAGGTACAGCGAGTACAATCAATGCTAAGAGGAAGATGTTGCGTAATTCCGTGCGGTATTGTCTGAAGATGCCTGTCATATAGATCTTTTTTACATCTGGTGAAAGGATACACAAATTTACATAAAAATGTATTGTCCCACCCAAAAAAGAAACCGCCGTCGATCGTAGCATACGATCGACGGCGGAAAATTATGGCCTGCGGCCGGTTTTTAAAAAACTCAATATTATATTACCAGATCACTACTCTCGCAGTATCTGCTAACACCATTTTACCACCAGTGCAGCCAAATGCAGCATTAAACTCTTTCAAATGCGCCAACGGCCCATCAATACGGCTGGTAGCCGGAGAGTGAGGATCGGTCTGCACCTGGTTGCGCAATGCAGCTTCTGTGCTGTTGCCATGCCATACCTGCGCCCATCCCAGGAAGAAACGCTGCTGCCAGGTAAAACCATCGATCTTCGCTGGTGCTGGTTTACCCTTCAGTGATTTCTCCAGTGCATGGTAAGCCAGTGTCAGACCACCCAGATCCGCAATGTTCTCACCTATCGTCAGCGCACCATTAATATGGAAGCCAGGCAGCACCTCGATACCATTGAAATAACGGATATACCTGTTAGCCAGTGTCATGAAGTTCTTACGATCTTCAGGTGTCCACCAGTTAGTCAGGTTACCCTCTGCATCAAACTGTGAACCCTGATCATCAAAGCCATGGGTAAATTCATGCCCAATCACCGCAATGATGCCACCATAGTTGATCGCATCATCCGCATCTGCATTGAAGAAAGGAGGTTGCAGGATACCTGCAGGGAATACTACCTCATTGTTCAGCGGATTGTAATACGCATTCACAGTTTGTGGGGTCATTTCCCACTCTGCCTTATCCACAGGCTTACCGATCTTTTCGATCTCTTCCTTGTGTTTGTATTTGGTAGCTGACACAACATTTTCGATCAGCGTACCTGGTTTCACATCAATGCTGGAATAATCTTTCCATTTATCAGGATAACCAATTTTATAAGTGAAGGATTTCAGCTTCTTATGCGCCATTTCCTTAGTGGCAGGGCTCATCCATTTCAGACTATCAATTCTTTCACCATATACCGCGCGAACATTTTCTATCATTTCAGATACTTTCTGCTTAGAGCTCTCCGGGAAATACTGTTTTACAAACAGTTTACCCAGCGGATAACCCATCGTAGCATCTGTAACACGGATAGAACGCTCCAGACGAGGTTTCTGTGCTTTGGTACCACGCATTACTGTCGCAAAGAAATGGAAGTTCTCCTGGTCTATTGCCTTAGGCAGGTAGGCTGCAAAGTGAGACAGGGTCTGCCAGCGTGCATATGTCTTTAAGGTTTCCAGCGGGGTCGCTTTCACCAGTTTAGCTGAATTGGTAACATATGCTTTGTTTTCCAGGATGATGGTATCGGTTTTTACCTGCTGTACATCAGCATAACCTTGCCAGTCAAATTCAGGCGCCAGTTTTTTCAGCTCTGCAAAAGCCACTTTATTGTATGTCGCCACCGGATCACGCAGCTGTACATTGGTCAGTTGCAGTTTTGCCAGTTTGGTTTCGAAGTCCAGGATCGTCTGACCCGGGTTTGCATCTTTGAAACCTGCCTGCGCAAATTGTTTATCCACATGCTTTACGAATTCATTACGTACCGCTTTGGTAGCGCTGTCTGTTCTTTCGTAATAGCTCTTTTCACCGAGGCTCAGCCCGCTCTGGTTCTCGTATACAGCATTCATCTTGCTGTTACGTGAGTCAGCGCCGATATAGAAACCTGCCACCGTGGTGATACCCAGGATCTGCAATTCACCGGATACTTTCGTCCAGTCTTCCAGGGTCTGGATAGCATTAATCTTATCCAGGTATGGCTGTAATGGCGTAATACCCAGTTTTTCGATGGTTGCGGTATCATAGTAAGAGCGGTAAAAATCGGAGATCTGCTGCTCTTCAGTACCTTTTTTCAGGTCTTTTTTGCTGGCCAGATCCAGGATGATACCTTTCAGTCTTACTTCTTTGTTCTGTTTATCAAGAACATTGAAAGCTCCCCAGCGGCTTTCTGTGGAGGGAACCGGGTTATTTTTCTTCCAGTTGCCGTTTACATAGTTGTCAAAATCATCGCAGGGATTTACAGTACTGTCAATGGAACTCACGTCAAACGCGGGAATTTTTAATGTATCCTTGGTTGTCCCCGCCTGCTCTGTTGTAGTGCTGTTGTTGCAGGCAGACCATGAGATGGCAGCCAACAACGATAGTTGTAAAGCGTAAATGCTCTTCATAAAAAAAACAGGTTTAGTATTTAAAGATAGCTAAATCAAGGATTGTGAAAGAAATGGATTTTTATAGACGGTGGTTTTTATCTTGCTAAAAGCGAAGATTTAGTAGGTTTGTACCTCGATAAACCGGAGATCAATGACTTTTAAGTTTAAATTATTCAGAGGACTGACTGCAATTAACATCATGTTCTCGACCTTCTTTCTGATGGGCCTTATTATTCTGTTGTTCACCACTGGTAGCATACAGGTACTTTCGTTCGGCATCTTATTAGGAGCTATATTAATTCATGCTATATTATCACTCCATTTGCAAAAAGCAATATTGGATAGTAATATGGTATTGAAAGAGAGCACACCCGGTGGTATCCGGATTATTGGTGGTATCTGCATCTTTGTAGGTGGTTACATGGCGCTGTCCGGGTTTTCACTGTTCGTGATGCTCAGAACCGGCAATCTGGGACCATTGGAAGATGTGATGAAACAATTCCCGGCCGATCAGCAGGCAGCGATGACAGCGATGCTGAAACCCATGGCTATATTCTTCCTGATCATTGGAGCAATAATTGTTACCAATGTAGTACTCTCCTACAACTTCCTGAAAGAGTGGAAGAACAGAAAGGACGAGGAGCCTTTATTTTAATCCGTTCAAATCTTTTATATGGAACCATTAGCAGAGCGGTTACGGCCTCAGACACTGGATGAGCTGGTGGGACAGGAACACCTGACCGGAAAAGACAGTATTCTGCGCAAAGCCATACAGCAGGGTAAGATTCCCTCCATGATCCTGTGGGGGCCTCCCGGCGTGGGTAAAACGACTATTGCCAACATTATTGCGCATACCATGGAAGTACCCTTTTATACCCTCAGCGCCATTGCTGCCGGTGTAAAAGAAGTACGCGAAGTGATCGAGATCGCCCGCAAACAAGGGTATGCCGTGTTATTTATAGACGAAATCCATCGTTTCAATAAAAGCCAACAGGACGCCCTGCTGGGGGCTGTGGAAAAAGGGATCATAACCCTTATCGGTGCCACTACCGAAAATCCCAGTTTTGAAGTGAATGCGGCCTTGCTGAGCAGAAGCCAGGTATATGTGCTGAAACCCCTGAGTGAAGCACAACTCCTGCAATTGCTGCAACAGGCTATGGAAAAGGATGAGTGGTTGGGTAGCCGACAGATTGAACTAAAGGAAACAACTGCTTTATTCAATATCTCTGGTGGGGATGCCCGTAAGTTACTGAACCTGTTCGAGCTGGTAGTGAATACCCTGCAACAGGAATCGCCTATCGTGATCACTGATCAGAAGGTGATGGACATTGCACAACAGCGGGTAGCCATCTACGACAAGTCAGGCGAACAACATTACGATATCATCTCCGCATTTATCAAATCTATCAGAGGTAGTGATCCGAATGCAGCTGTATATTACCTCGCCAGGATGATTGAAGGAGGAGAAGATGTGAAGTTCATTGCAAGAAGATTGCTCATCTCTGCTTCTGAAGATATTGGTAATGCAAATCCCAATGCATTGCTGTTAGCCACGAGTTGCTTTCAGGCGGTGACAATGATCGGGTATCCTGAAGCAAGGATTATCTTATCGCAGTGTACGACTTATCTCGCTTCCTCTCCAAAGAGTAACGCGTCTTACATGGCCATCAATAACGCCCTGTCAATCGTAAATAAAACAGGTGATTTGCCAGTGCCAATGAATATCAGGAATGCGCCGACCAAGATGATGAAAGAGATGGGGTATAACAAAGGATATGAATACTCTCATGACTACGAAGGGAACTTCTCACCGCAGGAGTATCTGCCGGAACAGATCAAAGGATTGAAGTTGTATGATCCGGGAAAGAATGCGAGAGAGGATGAATTGAGGAAACACCTGAGAAGCTTGTGGAAAGAAAAATATGGATATTAAAAAGAGATTGTATCAAAAGTAGTCTGATGGTACTGAGAATGCGGAAACGAAATTCTCTATCAGGTACCCGAATAAAATCGGATAAAAATTACTTTTGACACAACCTCTTCTTTTTTAAAAAAGATGACCTTATTTTTCTTTCTCTTTAGTGAGAATTTCAAATGGTACATGTATCTCCGCACCTGTTTCATCTACCAATGTCAACGTATGTTTCCCTGCTGCCGGATGTAACGCCATCTGATGAAACTCCTCTGTAGTACCAATAAAGTTATTATCCAGGTGCCAGAATATTTTCGCCCTGGTATCTCTGTGTGTCGCTGTAAACACTGCTTCTCCCGGCGTTCCATCTATCTCTATCGGTACATAAATACGTGCATTAGGTCTCGGATAGATCACTTCCATCGTTGGTTTATCCGCAGACAATGTTGCAATGCAATCAGGTCTGTAAGGCGGCAATGCTGCATAGTTATGTTTAGTACGATAATAAAACTCCATCGCCGGTGGCAACACAAACCACGGTACATGCTGCATGAGTGCGGGTGACTCACAATTCGCTGTAACCCGGTATTGTCCTGTATGATCCAGATGTATCAACTGGTGATAAGGGCACACACCTGAGCGTAACCCATTTATCGGTACCCACAGCGAATCCTTATCCGGACAGAGTTCACTGGCTCTGTAACCACTTTGCGTACACACTTCTACTTTTCTAAGTTTATTGTAAGGTGTCGTAAACCAGCCACTGGTATGCAATAACCGGAATATATCGAACATCACCGGGGCTGCCGTCGCTACTCCCAGTAACCCCGGTCTGCCTTCACCATCAGCATTCCCTACCCATACACCTACTACAAACTGCGGTGTGACACCTATCGCCCATCCATCTCTGAAACCAAAGCTGGTACCTGTTTTCCACGCTATTCGCTGCGAAGATGAAAACTGTTGCCAGAGCATTTCTTCTCCCGGCCGCATCACTTCTTCCATCGCCTGAAACGTATACCAGATGGCTCCTGCATCCAGTACTCCGAAATCTGCAAGCGCATGCTCCGAAGGTCTTTTCATGCCATGAATATAATTAGGCGCATGTATGTCATCTGCATCATACTTCCCCTTGTATTGATCTAAATGCAATAAGGTGCGGGCCATACTTGCATACATTCCCGACATCTCCCAGAGATTCGTTTCGCCACCACCTAAGATCAAAGACAAACCATAGTGATCTGCCGGTTGACGTAATGTGGTGATCCCCATTTTCTTCAACAATGCATGAAAACGTTCATAACGATATTGCTGCAACATGCGCACAGCCGGAATATTCAGTGACCTCGCCAATGCTCTGCTGGCAGGCACTGCACCGTCATACCCCAGATCAAAGTTCTGTGGAGTATAACCTGCAATCTGTGTGGGTATATCAGGAACTAAACTGTGTGGCAGCAACATCCCATCCGTCATCATCGCTGCGTACAACACAGGCTTCAATGTACTCCCCGGACTACGTGGGCTCTGAATAATATCCACATGGCTTTCCATTTCTGCATCTTCCGGATGATAGATGTTACCAACATATGCCAGTGTATTTCCTGTCTCTACATCCAGCACAATTGCGGCTGCGTTGTTAATACCATTCGCTTTATAAATATTGTGATAGCGCTCTGTGATGTTCGATACATTCCTTTGCAGGTCCCCTTCCAGCGTGGTTTTGATCCGGGTAGTACCGGAGCGGTAGTCTTTCCGGAATCTGTCTAACAAGTGTGGCGCATCCTGTGGCAAAGCCTGCGGCTGATCTGGCAGGGGCTCTAATTTAGAGAGCGCACAGGTCGTACTATCGATGGTCTTATTTTTCCATAGTCTGTTTAATAACTGGTTTCTTTTCGTTAATAAAATCTGTCTGTTACGTCCCGGGTGCACTAACGCCGGACTATTTGGCAATACCGCCAACGCTGCCGTTTCCCCCCACGACAGCTGTTCAGCACCACGTCCATAATACCGCCAGGAAGCCGCCTCCAATCCAACTACATTACCTCCAAAGGGTGCATTGCCTGCATATAATTGTAAGATGCCTTTTTTGGAATAAGAGAATTCAAGACGTGTGGCCAATATGGCTTCGATCATCTTTTGAAATATAGTACGGGGTTTATTGCGGGACAGGCGGATTACCTGCATAGAAAGCGTACTACCTCCGCTGACCACAGTGTGGTGTTGTAAGTTTTGTTTAATGGCACGAACCAGGGCAATGATATCCACCCCCCAGTGGTAATTAAAGCGCTTGTCTTCGTATGCAATAATACATTTAGCAAACTTTTCAGGTACAGGTTTATCGACAGGAAAACGCCATTGGCCATCAGTAGCAATGCTGGCGCTGAGCAGCCTGCCATTATTGTCTTCGATGACAAACGAAGTAGGGGCCGTAAATAAACGGGAGGGGAGACAAAAAATATAAATGATCAGTAGAATGGCAGCGGCTATAAGCCTCCATTTTCTTTTACGAAACCACATAACATTGTTTTCAGAAAAAAACCTCGCTTCCGCCGCAGCAGAAGCGAGGTCTCGCAAAAATAGGTAAGAATTGTTTACTTAGTAGAAATATCTACCCACTTACCCGGCAGGAAGGCCTGTATGGTGTTATCATACATCGCTTCACAATTTACCGCAGGCAGGTAATAATGACCTAAGTAAGCTGCATTCAGCAACACATTGTAAGTATGTGTTTTGTTCTCTTCAAGATTGAAATAAGTGTACACCCTGTCATCACGAACATCCATGAAAGTGAATGGTGAGTTATGGAACGCACTGTCACTTTCCATGAGGCGGGTATTGATCACCTCCCATCCACTCGGGAAGATCTGTGTCAATGCCATCTGTTCATAATAACCACGCTTACCCGGATTGGTGATCTTCACGGTGGCCATGAAGTCAGTACCCTGACGCAGGTTCGTCACATCCAGGGCATGACCATCGCGGGTGCTGTAAGTCACTGTCAGTCCCAGTACATTAGGGTTGTTAGGTACAGTTGGTTCCTGACCTGCATCCGGACGACCTTGTAAGATCAGTCTTGCATACAGGATGTTACCACCGGTGTTCTGCACATTTACATTGCCCTGTGCACTGTTGAACGTAACAGGTATCTGTGTGATGTAAGATGTAGCATTGACAGTAGCTGTCTTGCCATTCAGGCGGTAAGAGAAGGTAGCTTTGGCACCACTCTTATTTATACCGCAGAATTTCGCAATGGCAATCAATGTATATGCGGTCGTCTGTGTGCTGTAGTAGTCATCTTTCGACATATCAGCAGCCAGTTCTTTCACCAGTTCATTTGCACGTGAGTGCTGACCTAAGATGGTCAGAGTTTCCAGTATCATCGCTTTATCGCGTGTATCGGAGCCAAAGGTTCCACCTAATTGTTTATAAGGTTTCACACTGGTGGGCAGGTTCCTGATCAGCATGTTGGATACCTCTGGTTGACCAGCCAGTTTATAAGCTGCTGCCAGTCTCCACTTCGCTGCGTCAGAGAGGTACGCAAATTCTTTCAGTCTGTTCATCGCACCTAATTCAGGTACTTTCGCCAGTGCGAGGAGATACAGACGATAAGCCTGTGTCAGGTCGCCACCATAGAAATTCGTGCTGCGTGGTGTCCATGAAGCCGCTTTATTACGCTGATATTTCTTCCATTGTTCCAGCATGCTGGCAGGCAGTTCATAACCTCTGGCCTGTGCTTCCAGGAGGAAGTGACCAGCATAGTTGGTACCCCATTCATCAGCATCTGCATTGCCTGGCCAGTAAGCCAGACCACCATCGGAAGTCTGGAATCCTTTCAATCTGTTGATCGCTGCTTTTATGTTGTGATCTGCATTGGCGGCCTCGCTGCTCTTCAGGTCTACCAGTTGGTTCAGTACCAGTTGCGGGAAGGCGGCAGAAGTAGTTTGCTCAACACAACCATGTGGATATTGTACCAGATAACTCAGGCGTTTTGCCAGATTCATCGGCGGCACGGTGGAGATTTCCAATACACCGGTATTGGTACCTGCCATACCTGCTGGTTTGTAATCAGCGTTCCAGCTTTGCCCACCTGCGATAGTTCCATCCTGTACGGTCGTGATCACCGGATTGGGATTTCGTACTTCCAGTTCTGTTTGTTCTTCAGCTTTTGCCGCACCGCTGGTAGCTGTTACTTTTACTTTGGCTACACCTATTGCAGCTTTCACTTTTACATCGAAGTAGACCAGTTGTTCACCTGGTTGATTGAAAGTAACCGTTTTGGTGCTTTCTCCCACTACTTCCAGTAATGCGCTGGTAGCGAGTGTTACTCTTGCAGATTTGATATTATTTTCCAGACCGAATACAGTCACTGGCAGTTGTATCGTTTCGGAAGGGCCTAATACACGTGGTAGTGTAGTGAGCAGCATCAATGGTTTCTTCACCGCTACTACTTTTTCAGCAGCACCGTAAGCGCCATCCTGACCTGCTACCACCATAGCTTTCACAGAACCAATGTATGGAGGCAGTTTGAAGTTGTGTGTCTTTTTCTCACCGCCTTTCAGGGTGAATGGCCCCATGTATAATACAACTGGTTTGAAACGGTTGGCTTTTGCAGCACCCGCATTTCTGTTCAGCCCTTCATCACCACCGATACTGAGAATACGTTCCATATCACCACCATAAGCACCGATCACGTAGTCGAAGATATCCCAGGTTTTTACACCCAGTGCTTCTCTTGCAAAGAATGAGCTATGTGGATCTGGTGTCTTGAAGCGTGTCAGATCCAGTAGTCCTTCATCGACAATGGCGATGGTATAGGTCATGGATTTGCCTTTGGCTTCAGATACGGTGATGCTGGCGTTTTGTTCAGGCTCCAGTTTGTCGGCCATGGTGATCACCGGGTTGAGGATGGTATTAGCATCTTCGATGGTCAGTGGGATTACACCATACATACGGATAGGCAGATCGTTCACGGTTTGCGCGTGTGGTTGCAGCAGGCTCACGTTCACGTATATATTAGGTGCCATGGATTTGTCGGCCTTGAAGCTGAAGGTGGTTTGACCTTTTTTGGTATTTACCCAGAAGGATTTCAGTACCCGGCTGCCTGATTCAATGCTGATGAGACCACGACCACCTTCGCCACTTGGAATAGTGAGGTTGATGTCTTCACCTACATTGTATTTACTCTTATCAGAAGTGAACACGAGCATAGAGGCTTCAGAAGGATTGTCTTTCTGGACTCTTTCATACCATCCCGGATAGTCGATGTATACAGCTTTACCGGTAGTATGGCCACTCTTCAGGTCTTTCACTCTTACCAGGTAACGGCCCCATTCAGGTGAATTTACCTGCAGGTTCCAGGTACCTTTACCATTATTCAGTTCAATGGTTTCTTTCTTCAGCAGCTGGTTGTAGCTATCCTGGGTGAAGTTGGTAAATTCATTTTCACCGTCTTCATCCCACCACCAGCGCCAACGTACTTTGTACAGTTCTACCTGTACATTGCTGGCACCACGAACGAGGTTACCATTGTTATCCACGTTCACGATGCTGACAGGGTGTGGTTGGTCAGTGAGCAGCATGCCTGTGGTACGATCGCCTTCCGGCATGCGGATACCCGCATAGGTAGAGAATGGATTGTATGGCATGGAGAAGTGGTCGATACTAAAGTCGCCACCTGGTTCAAATACTTTTATTTCGAAGTTTGCCTTCAGCTGACCCGGCGCCAGTTTGCCCAGTGGCAGATTCACTTTCACAGGGGCGGTACCGTTTTCACTCAGTGCGCTTTCGAAGATGGTTTTATCTTCTGCGTCAAAGTGGGTAACGGGGTCGTCGAAGGTATAGTTGGCAAAGCTCTTGAAGGTGGTCGTTTGTTGTGTGAGTGACACATCTACTTTTGCTTTCAGGTGTTGGGCGGTAGCGCCGAACAACCATTGTGCACTCAGGGTACCTTCGGAAGCATCGTCTTTGGAGAGGGTGGTTCTTGAACCGAAGTCCAGTTTTACTTTCAGCCTGTTAGGCTTCACCGTTTCGATGCGCAGGTTTTTAGTAAAGAGGGCACCACCTACTTTTACTTTCGCGGTCCAGTTGCCCGTGATGTCGTCAGGATTGGTAGCGGTGATAAAGTTGTAGAAGCCATTTACAGACTGCATGGAATTGATCCTTTTGTACAGCTGACCTTTCGGGTTGTACAGTTCCAGTGTCACGGGGTGATCAGCTGGCAGTTTCTGTTGTTTATCTTCCAGTATGAAGGTCAGGTACAGGGTATCTCCGGGGCGCCATACACCACGTTCACCATAGAGGAAGCCTTTGATACCACTTTGTACTTCTTCACCTTTCACGTCGAAGCGGCTCAGGGCGAGGGAGTTGCCATCGTCCAGTTTCAGGTAGCCTCTTTCATCACCTTTTTTCGCGATCAGCAGGTAAGGTCTGCGTTTCAGGTCGAAGTTAGCGAGACCGTCGCCATCGCTCTTGGTTTTGAAGATCACCTGATTCTGGTAGTCGAGCAGTTCCAGTTCTACGCCCATCAATGGTTTGGTGTCGCGGATGTCGGTAACGGCAATGAGCATGCTATTGTCATTACCTCTCTTGGCTGTAAGGCCGATATTGGAGGAGAACACGTTACGGCTTGCCCATTTGTCTTTGTTGTAATAAGAGTTAGAGCAGGCGTCGTCGCGGGTTTCCCAGTTATAACCGTATGGGTAGTAGCTATCGTAGCGGGACCAGAAGTCATCGTCTTCATCGATCTTGTCGCCGTAGCTATCGCTGTAATAATCTTCTTCAGATTGTTCTTCTGTTTTTTTGGTGTCATCTTCTTTCGCGGCACAGCCCATGAGGGAGTATGCTTTTCGGAAGCCGATGGTCACGCGGTAGATCGCTCCTGGTTCGGTACGGATCAGTTTGTCCATATCGAGGTAGAAGCGGTTCCGTTTATGCAGGTTGAGGGATTTATCGGTATCGAGGCGAATGGTTTTTTCAACCACGGGGCGGCCTACGCGGCGCAGGTCCTGTGTACCATCCAGGTCATTCCTTTGCAGGTATTGCGGAATGTTGTTCTCGTATATTTTGATGATGGTCACGTCAACGGCGCTGAGGTTTACAGCTTCGAAGGGGAACACCAGTTTATTGCTTTCGGGCAGTATCACTCCTTTGCCGGGGATAGATACGGAAGGCTGGATATTTTCGAAAACGATGTTGGCGGAGAAGCTTTGCAGCAGTTTGTCGTCATAGCTATTGAGGATGCCTTCGTTGATGACAACGGAGAAGCTACCTTCCAGGCGTTTAGGGGCAAATACTTTTACTTCACTGCCTTCGATGGTATAGCGCAGGTCGCTAACGCCGCTGATACCGATAAGGCCATCGAGGTTCTGGGCTACGCTGATCGGATCGGAGAATTGTACAAGTACATATTGTTCCGGATCGACGATAGCTTTTACATCGAGCACTTTGAATTCGCTGATAGCAGGGACTTCAACTTGTTTTTTACCAGCAGTTTCTACTTTGATAGGGGCGCCGTCCCAGGCGATTTCCAGGTTATATCCATCGGCACCACGGGTAATGTTTTCGATGGTGAATTTGGATGTTCTTTCGGCAGCGTTGTGTTCCCATTTGATAGGGAATGATTTGCTACCAGCATGGGCGGTGACTACTTTTTCGATCTGTTGGGGATCTTCGGCGTCAGCGGTGACGATGGCGCCGGTGTAGATCATTTTTTCGCGGGAGGTGGTGCTGGCTGTTTTCAGGCCGAACTCCTGGAACTCATACGAAGGCTGCATAACCCGGAATTCGAAATCGAAGGAGCGCAGGGCTTTTTCGACTTTCACGACTTTTCCGAGGTTGAAAGTAGCGGTGTAGGTTTTGCCGGGAGTCAGGTTGACGTCCGGGCGAAACTCGATAGTTGTGGCGTCTACCCAATAGGCTTTACCCTTGATGGAGGGGCTGAAATCGAAGAGTTCTTCGCTGACAGGTTCATTTTGGGTGTGGGTGACGTTTACATTACTGGTGAGCTGTACCCTGATGGTACTTTGTTTGGAAATTACACCGGCGGTATAGGCTTCGATGTACTTTGCCAGTTCAGGGTTCATGGCTTTCCTGGATTGTTTGCAGGCTGAAAAACATGACAATAACAGACAGAAAATACCAGTAAGTATGGCAATGTTTCTTTTGGGATGCATGTGGATATGCTGGTTTAAGATCTAAAGGTATGTTAAAATATAGTTTAAAAAATTAATATGGTGGAGCTGGGGTTGGGTTAAATCTGTTTACGAACACATACAGGTTATATTTGTTGTCCTCCCCTTTTCCTGCCTTTTTTTCTTCGTGGCCGTATGGGTACGAAGGTGGATGTCAGGTCCATGAAATTGCACAATGTATCAGCAACATGAAGGATCTTTCTTCTGACAAGGCTCGTCAAAGATAAGGAAAGGCTGGGCTTTTAACCAGTCCAATTGTGAATAAAGTCGGTTTTTGTTTGATGTGGGGGCGTTAGTTGTGTTGTATTTCAAAGGATTTTCGTACAGGCGGCGATGAGGATAGTGTCTTGGATGTATTTTTCGGGCGGCAGGGTCTACTCAATTTTTTCTTCTTTAAAGAAACCTTCTTGCTACTTTCTGACAAGCTATTAAATTTGTTGGTATGATACAGTGGTTTACTAAATCCTTTGAGGAATTAACAAATAAAGAGTTATATGCCATCATGCAGATCCGGTTCAATGTATTTATCATTGAGCAGAACTGTATGGCGGAAGATCTGGATGATTATGACCAAAAGGCATTGCACTTGTTTGGGGTGGATGAAGAGGGTAAAGTGGTGGCATATGCCCGGATTTTTGGGCCTGGAAAGAAGTATGAGGAGGCGGCGTTTGGCAGGGTGTTAACGGCGCAGTCAGTACGGGGGCAGGGAACCGGGAAGGAGTTGATGAAGCGTACTATGGCGGCGATAGACGAGCATTATGGGAAGGTGCCGGTGAAGATCAGTGCGCAATCGTACCTGTTGAAGTTTTATAGTGAGTTAGGGTTTGAGCAGGTGAGTGAGGAGTATGATGATCATGGGTTGCCGCATATAGATATGATACGGCCATAAAAAGAAGCTGTCCCGTAAAACCGGCAACTTTAAGAGGTTTTGTAGACATGGCTTGGAGATAAGTTACATTTCATCTCAAAGCCATGTTTCAAGTTTAATATCTTCCAGAGCGTAAGATACTCCATTGCTGCGGAGAGCCAATTCCTTATACCCGGCTCATTATTGTTCCTTTTTCAAGGATAAGAATTCATAAGTAATTTTCACCCGGTTTTATTCGGGTACCTGAATTTTATTTACGCAATTCCTGGCAGCTTCGGATTACTAGTGAGGCGCCTTTATTTCTTTTGATCTCTTGGTACGTGTACTTTCACTTTGTACAGTGGTAACAGGTAGGAGACGGTGTAGGTCATATCGAACTGGGACCGTTTGGTACCGCTGCCGTATCCTGGTATCACGATAGGTGGGTGGGAGTCAGGAGCGTTGTTATGGATCATGATTTTTTCTCTTACACCCCATCCCAGGAAGAGGTTTTTAGCGGCTTCTACTCTCAGGCCAAAAACGAGTTCAATCCAATGTGCGGTGATGGTTGTTTTTGGGTAACTGCCTTCGATGGTGGCATCCCAGTAATCATTTGTCATCAGATAATGTGGGATTTCGTAGGAGTTACGGGCAATGCCATACCGGATACCGCCATAGAGCATATTTTGTTCTGTGGTTTCCTTCTTTTTCATGAAGTCGTAGTCGATACCGATGGTACTGTATATGCCACTTCCTTTGTAGGAGTAGGTGGAGTCGGTGGTATGGGAGGTCCGGTTCCAGCCTGTTTCGATGGCGCCGTAGATCTTTTGTCCGAGGCGGACGTCTGCCTGTACGGTGACGTCGGTTCTGTAGGGCTGGAAGTAGAGCAGGGCGAAGCGACTGATGTCGAGGCCGATGCGGATACCGCCGGTGGAGAGGTAGGTGCTGTCTGGTATTTTAGCGATAACAGGTTTGGCTTTGAGGGCAGCGGAATCTTTGGCAGATTTTGCTTTCGGGCCGGTGGTGTCTTTGACGGCGGTGGGTTTAAAGGTGGTTGTTGGCACCTTTGCTGCGGGGGGTGTTTTAGACGGTTGGGTTTTTGCGGCCTGTGGTTGTAGGCTGGCAGCGTCTTTGGATGATTGTGTTTTTGCGGCTTGAGCTTTCAGGCTGATGGAGTCTTTGGACGATTGCGCTTTTGCAGCTTGTGGTTTTAGGCTGGCGGAGTCTTTGGACGATTGTGTTTTTGCAGCTTGGGTTTTCAAGCTGGCGGAGTCTTTAGACGATTGCGCTTTTGCGGCTTGGGTTTTCAAGCTGGCGGAGTCTTTTCTTGTCTGGGTTTTCACTGCATTTGACAACGGCTTGTGCATCGAATCATTTACAGGCGCCGGGATCGTATCCTTCTTCACCTGTGCCTGTGCGGCAACCGCAAACAGACTAATAAATAAAGTATAAAGAAACGTTCGTAGTATTATCACTTGTTACCTCCCGGTTATTTATATGTAAAGAGTCAATTGTATGGTAGGTGCAGATCACGGTATCCAATGTGGAAAAAGTAGCGAACCCACAACCTGGCGATACAAAGTGCGGCGTGCGTGTATATCTGAAAGTCAGGGTATCAGCCACGGCGGCGGAATCCAGTTTCAGGTAGAAACGGCTGGAATCTTTCAGGGGGTCGAGCGCGAAATATACACTTGATCTGGCTTCCCGGCGGACGATGGTGTCCTTGTCAAGGGCACAAAGGCTCACTTTGGGCCAGATAGTATCTTTGTTGATGTACCCATTCAAAGAGTCTTTTTTAAAGTTTATACCAAGGTCTGCGAGCAACGTCTGGTCACAGGTCTTAGTCTCATCCTCACAAGCCGCAAATACTGCCAGGAGTAGGAGGGCTATAATGCCGGGAATGTATTTCATGCCTATTGGTTATAACAATTCTGGAGGCGAAGATAATGACTTGTAGGGTAGAATCTGTTTTCAAAAAAAAGAAAAAAGCCCTAAAAAATTGGTTTTACTTGTTAGAAAAACGACTTTTTAGGGCAAAAATTTTTAGCCTGCGGCTGGTTTGAAATGGCTGAAGAGAGCAGTTTTTTGATAAAAAATGGCTGCTTATGTTGGAAACTCAGCGGCGAATAAGCTTTTATTTAAAAAAGTAACTCTTTTGGATTTTTCGAAATGAAAAAGAGGACTCTTCGGTTTGTGCTTTAGTAAAAGCTTTACTCCTGATGGTTCGGCTGGTGCTTCAGTAAGTCTTTACTTCTGATTCTTCAGCTCCTGTTTCAGGAACTTCGCGGTATGACTCTCCTTACATTCACTCACCTGCTCCGGCGTACCTGTGCACAAAATCGTACCTCCACCAGCACCACCTTCCGGTCCCAGATCAATAATATGATCCGCCATCTTAATCACATCCAGGTTATGCTCAATCACCAGCACTGTATTCCCTCTATCCACCAGCTTATTCAACACATTCAGCAACAGCTGGATATCCTGAAAATGCAAACCGGTTGTAGGCTCATCTAATATATAAATGGTCTTCCCGGTATCTTTTTTCGACAACTCCGTCGCCAGTTTCACACGTTGTGCCTCTCCACCTGACAATGTCACGGCTGATTGTCCCAACGTAATATACCCCAGTCCCACATCCTGCAATGTTTTGATTTTCCGGTAGATATAGGTAACCGGTTGGAAGAACTCCACCGCCTCATCCACCGTCATATCCAGTACATCAGAGATAGACTTGCCTTTATACCTGATTTCCAGTGTCTCACGATTATACCTGCGACCATTACATTTCTCACAATGCACGTATACGTCCGGGAGGAAGTTCATTTCTATGACTCTCATCCCCCCTCCTTCACAAACATCACAGCGACCGCTTTTCACATTGAAGGAGAACCGGCCCGCATTATATCCTCTGATCTTCGCCTCCGGCACCTGTGAAAACAGGGTACGGATATCCGTAAAGAACCCGCAATAAGTAGCCGGATTACTACGTGGAGTACGACCAATTGGTGACTGGTCGATCTCGATCACCTTATCTATATTTTCCAGACCCTTGATGCTTTTATAAGGCATGGGGTCCTGTTTGGAATCGTAAGCATGCTGACTCAGAATCGGGTACAGCGTTTCATTGATGAGGGTGGACTTACCGCTACCAGATACTCCTGTTACACAGATAAAGGTACCGAGCGGGAGTTTCACACTCACATTCTTCAGGTTATTGCCGGTAGCGCCTTTCAGTTCCAATGATTTCCCGTTACCCTTCCGTCTTTCGGCAGGAATGGCCCCTGCTGCTTTCCCGTTCAGGTAGCCGGCGGTGGGGGTATTGAGTTGCAGGATCTGGTTAGGGGTACCTTGTGCAATGATTTGGCCACCATGTACACCGGCACCCGGACCTACGTCTATGAGGTGGTCGGCATGGAGCATGATATCTTTATCGTGTTCCACTACGATCACGGTATTCCCCATTTCACGCAGGTTGCGAAGGGCATCGATCAGCTGCATGTTATCCCGTTGGTGCAGACCAATACTTGGTTCATCCAGGATGTATGTGATACCCATGAGCTGGGATCCGATCTGGGTAGCGAGGCGTATACGCTGGCTTTCGCCACCACTCAGTGAGCGGGTGGCACGGTTGAGGGTGAGGTAGGTAAGGCCTACATTGAGCAGGAAGCCTAGTCGTTCTCTGATCTCTTTAAGGATATCTTTGGCGATGGTATTTTGTTTCTTGTCCAGTCGCTTTTCGATGTCTTTGAACCAGATGGCCAGTTTATCCAGGTCCATGTTGCCTAGTTCGGAGATATTCTTTTCATCTACCTTGAAGAAGAGGCTTTCCTTTTTAAGGCGGGAGCCGTTACATTCAGGGCAGGTGTGTAGTTTCATGAAGCTTTCCGCCCAGTTACGTACTGCATCAGAGGAAGTGTCGTTGAAGTAACGGCGAACGGTGTTGATCACCCCTTCAAAATCAGCGTTGTATCCATTTTCTTCCTTGTCACTGAATTCCATATCCATTTCCAGGCTACCATTTTCATCTCCAAACAAGAGGAGGTTCATAGTTTTCTGTGGCAGGTTGCCGATAGGAACGGTGAGGGAGAATTTATTTTTTTTGGCGAGTTGTTGTACCTGTTTAAAGGTGTATGTATCTCTGGCTTCACCGAGTGGGGCGAGGCCACCGTCATTGATAGAGACGTTTGGATCGGGGATCACGGCGTCCATATCTATCTGGTAGATGGTGCCGAGACCTTTACAACGGGGACAGGCGCCATAGGGGGAGTTGAATGAGAAGGTGTTGGGAGATGGCTCTTCGTAGGAGAGGCCGGTATCTTCACACATGAGTTGTTTGGAGTACTGGCTCACCTTATTGGTGTCATGGTCCATGATGAAGAGCAGGCCTTTCCCCATCTGCAGGGCTTTTTGAACGCTCTGGCTGATGCGGGTACGGGCATCGTCCTGCACTTGTACTCTGTCAACCACGAGTTCAATGTCGTGGATTTTGTAGCGGTCTACCTGCATCCGTTCTTTCAGGTCGAGGATTTCTCCGTTCACGCGTACTTTGAGGTAGCCCTGTTTACGGAGCTGTTCGAAGAGTTCGCGGTAGTGGCCTTTACGTCCACGGATGAGTGGAGCGAGTATGACGAGTTTCTTTTTCGGGTAGTTTTTAAATACGTGGTCCATGATTTCTTCTTCGGAGAAGCGGGTCATGCGTTTACCAGTATTATAGGAGTATGCGATACCTACGCGTGCATAGAGCAGGCGGAGGAAGTCATAAATTTCGGTGATGGTCCCTACGGTGGAGCGGGGATTTTTGTTGGTAGTTTTTTGTTCGATGGAGATAACAGGCGACAATCCTGTAATCTTATCAACATCGGGGCGTTCCATATCCCCTATGAACTGGCGGGCGTATGCAGAAAAGCTTTCCATGTAGCGGCGTTGGCCTTCAGCATAGATGGTATCGAATGCCAGGGATGATTTCCCGCTGCCACTGATGCCGGTGATAACTACCAGTTTGTTTTTAGGTAATGTGAGGTCCAGGTTTTTGAGATTGTGAACCCGGGCGCCAAACACAGCTATTTGATCATCTGCCGTTGCCGGTGTGAGGACCGGCGTCGATGCATTCTCTTTCTTCTTTGCCATATTTGAATTGCGAGTATCCATGGTTCATTTTGAAGGGAACCATGGGTGTTTAATTTACTACTAAGCTACGTCATAATTTGCTGTTTTGCTAAAAATTTTAGTGAAGAGTTTGGAGATAGGGGGAACCTATGGTAGGGATTCAGTCCGGGTTCGGTGCGGATATAGTACTATAATGGCACTATATTGGTACTAAATTAGCACCTGAATATCACCTCAATATCCGGAGGATATACAGGTGACCTTTTGGTGCCCTTTTGGTGATGGTTTGGTGGTGGGTTGGCATTGAAGCTGGGTAGTAGTTGAGGGCCTTATTCGAACAAGCGACGAACTAGCGTCGAACAAGCGTCGAAGAACACTCGAACAGCAATCGAAGAACACTCGAACGGCATTCGAAGAACACTCGAACGGCAATCGGAGAACATTCGAACGGTATTCGAAGAATACTCGAAAAGCGTTCAAGGGATGCTCGAAAGGCAATCGAAGATTACACGAACGGCATTCAGAGAACATTCGAACGGTATTCGAAGAATACTCGAAAAGCATTCAAGGGATGCTCGAACGGCATTCGAAAAATATTCGAACATCGTTCGAAGAACACTCCAACATCATTCAAACAACACCCGAACAACCCTCGAACAAAAGTTACAGGCATAAAAAAAGGCCGCATCTACCAGGATGCGGCCTTTTAATTATATATGCGTGAATTACGCTTTGTATTTCTTAAATACTACGATCGCGTTGTGACCACCGAAGCCAAAAGTATTACTCATCGCTACATTCACTTCGCGTTCCTGTGCTTTACCAATAGTCAGGTTCAGGTCGGTTGGGATACCTTCACCCAGGTTAGTGGTATTGATGGTTGGCGGAACCAGGTTATGCTGGGTTGCTTTGATACTTGCGATTGCTTCGATAGCGCCGGCAGCACCAAGCAGGTGACCTGTCATAGACTTGGTCGCACTGATGTTCAGTTTATTCACGTGGTCACCGAATACGCCGATGATACCTTTCAGTTCGCTTGCATCACCCAGTGGGGTAGAAGTTGCGTGGGCGTTGATATAATCAACATCTTCAGGTTTCAGTTCAGCATCTTCCAGTGCGCGGGTCATACCCAGGCGTGCGCCCAGACCTTCAGGATGGGTGGCAGTCAGGTGATAAGCATCAGCAGACATTGCACCACCTACCATTTCGGCGTAGATTTTCGCGCCTCTAGCTACAGCGTGTTCGTATTCTTCGAGGATGATAGCACCAGCGCCTTCGCCCATTACGAAACCATCACGGTCAGCGTCGAAAGGACGGGAAGCAGAGGTAGGATCATCATTGCGGGTAGAAAGTGCTTTCAGTGCATTGAAACCTGCGATACCAGCGCGGGTTACAGGAGCTTCAGAACCACCAGCTACGATAGCGATTGCTTTACCCAGGCGGATAAAGTTGAAGGCGTCTATCAGTGCACTGCTGGAAGAAGCACAAGCTGACACGGTACAATAGTTCACACCCATGAATCCATATTTCATGGAGATCTGACCGGCAGCGATGTCGGAGATCAGCTTGGGAATGAAGAAAGGATTGAACTTAGGAACGAAGTTGGCCTGAGCGAATTCCACGATCTGGTCTTCGAAGGTCTGCATACCACCGTTACCAGAGGCCCAGATTACACCGACCATAGTTCTGTCGATGCCTTCAGCAGTCAGGCCGGCATCTTCAACAGCTTCCTGAGCTGCAACCATTGCGTACTGGGTGAACATGTCCATTTTACGGGCATCTTTCTTATCCATGTACTTTTCTATGTCAAAACCTTTCAGTTCGCATGCGAATTTGGTTTTAAACTCTGTAGTGTCGAATCGTGTAATAGGACCGGCACCGCTGGTCCCTGTTTTAAGGCTGTTCCAGAAAGTGTCTACATCATTTCCGATAGGCGTCAAGGCCCCAAGCCCGGTAACCACAACCCTTTTTAACGTAACAGTGCGCATATTGCTTTGAACTTTAAAATCGAAAGTTAGAGCGCAAATTTAGGCACTTATTCTTATGATTATGCATAATCATAAGATTTATATAATATAATGGGGAAAGAAAGAGGGAAAGTTAGGGAGTGGGAGGCGTTGGAGGGCCTCCCGTATTGAGTTTGTCTGGAATGATTTGATAAAAATTTGTCGGGGGAATGATGACTATCAGGCTGTTCAGGCCGGTGTTTGCATCACTTTTCTGATCGAAAACGGCATTTTTTAAGTTTCGCCCCGGAGAAATTTACACTTTTAGGCCGCCGCAACATTTGCCGCGGGTATCGTGGCCAAATCTATTTTTTGGGTCCGCTGCCGTAGAAAAACCATAATCTCTTCATCCGAACTGAACCGGTTCCCGATGTTCACAAAGTGTTTTGCCAGCAGATCATATCTTTTGGTCATCAGCCATAACCATACATGCAGAAAATGGATGCCGTCAAATACGATGGCTTCATTCTCAATATATTCATGCAGGGTTTGCCTGAAATAATGTGGATGTTCGGTCCAGTGCATGCTGGGTTTAATATGGTGGCTGATGTGGTAGCCATCGTTCCAGCACTTGTGGTTATACTTGGTATTGATACAGGTAATGCTGTTTTTATAGGCATTGTCCGGGTCCGAAGGGCAGATAAAGGCATGTTGGGCCCAGTTACCCACCATCATGATGATCCTTGAAATCACAAATGGCAGGATAAAAACCACCAGCGTAGCCGGGAAGTTTACAAAGGAAAGGCCTACACACAATAATATATATAGTACTTCCCCTCTTACAGAGCGTACCAGTAGTTTTTTCCGGTTCTTTTTAATGAAATACATGGCCAGGTGTATAACGCCGGTGAAGAAAAAACTACCCAGGTACCGGCTGAACCCCCGGAGGGAGTCCCGCTGAAAGGGCATAGTACAGCTATCGTCATCCGGCATATTGTTTTCCGGATGGTGCATGCCGATATGGTGACTGTAATATGTTTCAGGTGTCTGGCCAAAGAGCGGGCCGATCACCCAGGGGAGGTAGTGATTGAGTAACTGGTATTTTTTCTCGAAGAATACGCGGTGACTGGTGCAATGGAGCATCAGGCCAAAGGGGCCTTTATACCTGAAATTGTTCAAAAATGTAAATGCTACTGCAGCGGTCCACCATAGCCAGGCCGGTATGGGTAGGAATAATAAGATGGCGAGTGGCAGCAGGGTGAGGGTCAGTTCGATTGTGAGGTAGAGAAAGGGAAGGTCGCGTTCGTCACGGATCATCGATTTCAGGAATTTCCGGAATGCGGAATCTGGGTTTTCTGACTTTATGAAAACAGGGTCAGTAAGTACGTCATTGAATACTTTCATTAGTTGTAGATTTTAAGTAAGTCGCTGGCGCTAGCAGTTCGCAAATGGTATTAACAAGATAAAGTATTAAATCGGGATAAAACCAGGGGGCGGATAATTTGTGATTTTGCTAACGGATGAAAAAAAATCTGGTTTTTTTTAAATGCTTTTGGAGAATTAAGAATTATTATTATTTTTGCAACCCCTAACGGGGAAGTTTCGGTGAGATGCCTGAGTGGCCGAAAGGAACGGTTTGCTAAACCGTCGTACGGGTCAAACTGTACCGAGGGTTCGAATCCCTCTCTCACCGCTAAGAGGGACTGATTATCGAAAAGATAATCGGTCCCTTTTTCGTTAGTATCCGTATTGCCCAACAGGTGGGCAATACGGTTGAAAATATAATTGACTTTGGGAGTTCGAAATGCCTCAATTTGGCGGTCATAGATAATCCCGTCAGGGAATACGAGGGTTTGCAGCTTCTCCTTTGCACCTGTATCACTGGAACGCCATACCATAGCGAGTTTGGAAGAAAGAACGATGGCTTGGTTTATTACTTCTTCAGGGTTCGAAATGTTTCCTGAACATTTTTCCAGTTTTGTGGAAATAAGATTCCGCTCCTTACTATACCGGGAATAAAACTTATCGAACGTCTCCTGCCCTATTTCTTTTAATACATACCTACTTTCCTCCAAGCTGTCGATCTTGTTATCGACCTCCTTCAATTGGGCGGTTAATATTTTCTGTTGTTCAATGTTTTCCCTGTTCATTTCATAATACTCCTCTATAAGTACATTTTTAAGAGATTCTATCTGGTTATCATCAAAACAGAATTGACTTAATAACTGCTCAAATAATTCGTGCATCCTTTTAGCACTTTTGTTGCACTTACAGCCATCCTTCCTGCACTTGTAATACCACAGTGACTTTGCTTTGACTACATAACCTGTAAATGGCTGGTTGCAGGTATCACATTTAATAAAGATTTTAAGTGGTACAGCGTCTTGTTCCTTTTTGTGTGGTACTCCGTATCCTTCTGAACCCCGATGAATGTTATTGACCTTTAAAAAGATTTCAGGGCTGATCATCTTCTCATGGTCACCTTCGACTATTTTACCTTCCAATAACCCGTGGTTAATCATACCGCAATAGAACGACCGTTTAAATATCTTAGTTAACTGCTGTTTATACATTTTTACTCCCATAGCCTTCAGCCTGGAAATAATTTCCTCGTTCTTCATGCCATCAGCCTTCCAGATAAACGCCTTCTTTATCTTTTTACCTACTTCATTTACAACAATCTTACGTTGGCCGTTAATCTTCACTATATCATATCCTTGGGGCGGCTTAGTTACCCAAATGCCTTTGTCAAACTTTTCTATCATGCCTGCCACCGCTTTTTGCTTGCGAAGTTGGTTATCGTACTGACTAAACAAAAACGTGATATTCTGATGCAATACACCACTAGGATTGGAAGTATCTGTTGGCTGAGTAACTGCAAATATGGTAACACCATAATTCTCCCTTAATTCCTCGGCTAATTTAATAGCAGCACCTCCTGTTCGGGAGAAACGATCAAGTGTATAAACTAATATATGGCTCACTTTCCCCTTGCGGGTTTTAATAAAATCCAACATCCGATTAAACTCTTTACGACCGTCGGTTTTCGCGCTTTCATAAGTACCGCCGAAGTAACCGATGATACCCAGGTTGTTCTTACCGGCAGATTCTTCGATTGATTTACGCTGAACATCCAGGCTTAAATTATGGTCTGCCTGTTCCTTGCTGGATACCCTGGTATATACCACGGCAGCTTGCGCTTCCACTTTAACAGGTTGTTTTTTGGAATAGTTTCCAAATTGTTTAAAAGCGTTAATAATACTCATGCGGCTAATTTTTCAGGTGATGGATTAAGATTTACAACTGGTGTGTCAATGGGTTCTGAGTGGTTAATAGATAGTAGAATCCTCGCGAATATTTTAAGTGTTATTAAAAGCTCAAGATCTGATATATTAAGGCTTTCAGTATTCTCTGATGGTTCAGTTAACTCAGTGTTGCACATAGGAAGAAATTAAAATGAAAAAATAATACTCATAATGCAATAGGGAGTATGAAATTAATTACACTCCCTATTACGGATACTACTATTCATCCTGGTCATCATCATCTTCCTGGTCATCATCATCTTCTTCATCACTGTTATCAGCTATCATATCCTCTATCTTATGCATGACTTTCCTGTCTTGTTTACTATACTGTAATTCAAGACTGATTGTATCTTCATCCTCATCTACTTCCATAATGGCATGCTCAAGTCCGTGTTCGCAAATTAAACTGCATACATCCAGCATAATATTGGCCGGTATATCAAATACCTGTCTTGTGAGTTTAGTCATAGTTTTTTTCTACAAAATTACCACCGTCGAAAAAGGCAATGTCCGGATTATGTCGATTTGTGTAGTTTTATGTCGAATTTTACCTGATTATGTCGAATTATGTCTAATTAGGTAGACCGGCCATAAAAAAAAGGGAGCAGTAATTCCTAGGTCCAAAAAACGGTGTAAACCTATATTAGGACTAGACCCCCTTTTGTCTATGTTTTTACTTTTCCTTAGTAACACCCTTGAAAGGTTTGTTATCAGATTTACCATCCATAAACTTGCCTGTATTTGTATCACGTTTCACCCAGCTTTCAGTTTTAGGATTATAGGTTTGCGACCTTTCTTTTACTGCTCCGTTACGGTGTCCATCACCGACTTTACCATTCTTTGCCATAAATATTTTTTTAAGCGTTTTTAAAAATTGACTAATTGTAATTATTCCTCTGTCACGGAATTCTTGACGGATGAATATTTGCAAGGAATCTTAAAGACTTTACGGCCAATCTAAAAGATATATATATGGGGCTCCTACCAGGCCGGCGGCATTGGCTGGATTAGACGCTCTTAATAGCAAATGGACTAGCAAATATGCCTACGCAGTAAGGAGTTGGCAGGATGACTGAGATGAATTAACTGTGTTCTTTGATTTTCCAATTGAGATTCGACAGATCATTTACACTACCAATCTGATCGAAAATCTCATTGGCAAGATCAGGAAATACACTAAGAATAAACAATCATTCCCTACAGACGATGCTATAATAAAGTCTGTCTATTTAGCTCTCAGAGAGGCTTAAAAAAAATGAACCATTACCATTAGAAACTGGAGCATGATCCTTAATCGGTTCTTGACTATATTTGGTGATAGAGTGAGAGTTTAAAGACTATAACCTCGATTTTAATTGTTCTATAGCCCATGTCTGCATTAATTTTATTGAAACAGGAATTTTTCTATTATTTGCAATGTGCTTGAAATTCCAGTTGGCTAATATACTCCTCCGGATCTGCCATTCTCCCTAATAGTACCCCTCCCACTCTCTCAAAAGGTCGCCCTGTCATCTCCTCCACACTCACAATCGCCTGTTTTACCAAATCCTCCAAAAAGACATTCATAGCCCCCATTTTATTAATCCCCCTAGATACCTTCACCACTTTTACTCCTTTACCGGCCACCTCTTTGACCAATGCCTTACTATAAATGTTCAATGCCGCCTTTGCAGCACTATAAGCCATCGTGTACTCATATATTACAAACTGAATACTTTTGGTGGAAATATGAATGGTCACCCCGGTTTTCTGCATCAGCATTTTGGGTAATAAGGCTTGGTGAATCCGCAACATAACTCTGATGATTATCATTTACTTATAAAAGCAAGGCAAAATGCCGTAAATACAAAGATTACCCCCAATATTAATTATTGATTTATGACACAAACGTGTAATACAGCTCCTGAACTATTCTCAATACTTTTGTCGCCAATCAGTTAATAACTGGATACTACTCATAAATCGTGATTGTCACCATAAGACATTGTTGCTAACTATAAGTGGGGATGAGCAGAAAGCTCATAAATAACTTGTGTAATTGCTCTTACCTATATCTTACAATCGATGAAAAGATTTCTTTACCTCATGTTGCTTTGCATATCATTATGCAGTACAAAAGCACTTTTCGCTCAGGTGAACCTCCCTACTGGAAGCGCCCAGGTTAATTTTCCCCTATTTAGCTACAGTACAGCAGGGAAGCTCGGCATAAGTATCAATCTTAACTATGAAGATGGTAACGGGGTAAGAATTACAGAGATTGCCTCCCATGTCGGATTGGGCTGGTCCCTTCAGGCAGGTGGATACATTACCCGTTCCACCAGAGGTGAACCGGATGATCAGGTAGGCGGTACACTCGAAGGAGATAATCTGGCCACCGGCCGCCTGTTTAGCAATTACGCCAATGCTGCTATGCCACAAACGGCAGGCTGGATACCCTTAAGAGACTATACTACACCCTATTACAGGGGAGATGCCTCCACTATAGACGATAGAGAAGCGGACGTTTTAACGTATAATATCAACGGCAGACAAGGAAGCTTCATTGTCGGGTTAGATGGATCTATCAAACAGCTGGATAATGGCACGCTTAAAATCGAGATCGTAAAAGAAGACCTTAGCAGTAATAAGGTCCTGACCCGCTGGAGTAAATTCATTGTCACCGACGAATCAGGTATCAGATACACCTTTAGTGATAAAGAACTGGACAGGATCATTTTGTATCAGATGTCCAATGAAAAACAATTTTTCCTCAACCCTCCGCCCGCCAATCTCCAAACCTACGTTTGTAAACAGGCATATAAAGTGACCAATTATTCAGCTGTGAATAACTGGTACCTGAGCGAGATTCTTGATCCGCTGACAAATAAAAAGATCACCTTTACTTACGAAGACTATAATCTGGATTACATAGCAGGCATTCAGGGAAACTATAGCTTAAATCCATCAAATGACGGTCTGACTACGATCGTAGCACAACGAATTGAACCACATTTTACAGGTGTACCAAAACGGCTTACTACCATCAATTTACCAGATAATAATCAGGTCGTATTTTCTTATTTTTCTATGGATAGGGCTGACCTTGCCGGAGATAAAGCCCTGCAGCAGATCACTATCAAAAAAGATGCAAACGTCTTGTATGGTTATAGTTTTGACTATCAGTATTTCTGCCTGACCAATGTCAGAGAATTTACCTATGGTTTTACTGCCGATGAGAAAGCAACTGCAAGATTGTGTCTAAAAGCATTCAGAAGGTTTGGAACCAATAGTGTCATGGATAACCCCTATCAGTTCACCTATAATACTGGTAGCACAACAAGAGGAGTTCCAGCCAGGCTCACACCAGCCTTCGATAATTATGGATTTTATAATGGTAATACTACTTACGACTGGAACACTGATATTGGCACCTATAATAATGTGCAGCAGCTTTGCATTCCTAACAGACGAGTGGTCACTAATATTATGAATGTAATTGGTGCAGGGGTGCTAATAGGTGTAAAATACCCTACCGGCGGTACGCTTAACTATGAATATGAAAATAATGACGCCATTAATGGTACTAATAAAGTCCTCACTGCAGGTGTAAGAGTAAAAAAAATCACATTATCTGACGGTATTGGAGCCAGCAGGGACATCGTGAAAGAATATAAATATGTACTCGAAGATGGCACCACATCTTCCGGTTGGGGTTATGAGGCACCCAGATATCTTGATACCACTTATTCTACCCTCGTCATTCCTACAAAAGGAACCTACACAGCTGCAAATTTTGCCACTACCTCTGCGCTGAAAGATTTGAAAGCCATTACCAATATAAGAAACGCAGCGGATGCAGGAAACTATGCGGGGAAGACAGACGCTCTAAATGATGCCTACGGCTCTCTAGGCAGAGATGTGATCAATCAGCTGTTAACTCTGGCAATAAACTATCTTGTCAAAGAATTTTCCAGTTACAACGAACAGGTAAGTACCCTAAGCAATCAGGTATATTTTAGTACACATGCCGCCAATACGAACCCATTACCACTATTGTATAGCAGGGTGGAACAATATGAAGGAAGTGCTGATGACAATCTTGGTAAAACAGTATCTGAGTTCACTTCAGACAAAGATTTCGCCATTAATTTCCCCTATCAAAATTATTTATATGCGCCAAAACAAAGATGTGTACCCTGGTTGTATGGTCTGCTAAAGCACCAGACAACCTTTAGTAAGAGCGGTGACCCTATTGAAGAAGTTTATAATAAATATAATGCGACCGTAAAAATTGAACCGAACGGGCTATTCACCTCAACAACCTATAGCTGCAATAATTATCTGATAACTACAGATGCAGGGTACGTGAACAATTACACCCGCATCAGCTTTTCTTCAGAGAAGTATAATCCTATCTCCGGCAATGCTTTGCTTGCTTATACCATCAATAAAAACTATAATGGTAATAATATGCAGCAATTTAGAACCGACTATGAATATGATCCCACTTATAACGATCTGAAAAAAATTACACACCTGAATAGTATCAACGAAAAAATAGAAAAACGGATCTATTATCCATATGATTATAGCGCCACCGGAATATTTAAGACAATGATGGATAACCATATCTATAATCTTCCCATTTCTTCCGAAACATGGCTATATAAAACTGAAACGAATGAACAGATGATAGGAGCAGATATCAGGGAATTCCAACAACTTTCAACTGGAGATATCAAACCTGTTAAGCTGTATCTGCTCACGTCCAATGCACCTGTCACCAAAAGTACAATGGGGGCTTTCAGTCCAACAACACTGATAAGAAACACTACTTATCTTAAAGAGGCCATCAATTATACCTATAACAGTGCTGGATTTTTAGCCACCACCACTGCCAATAACCAGCTTTCCTCTTATGTCTATAATGACAATAATGAACTGGTGATTGCTCAGGTATCAAATGCAGGCCTATCTGATATTGGATATAGCAGCTTTGAACCTGGCGCCCAGGGTACCTGGACCCTGACGCCTACCGGTACAGTATCTCCCGCCGTTGTGGATGCAACCGCCCCTACCGGCGCCTACGTGCTGAACATGGCCAATGTCAAAACCATTACTAAGACAGGACTGGACCCTACAAAAAAATATCTCCTGACCTACTGGAAAAAAAATAGTACCATCAATGTCAGCGGAGGTACCTTATCAGAACAATTAGACGTCATGTCTAAAGGTAGCTGGAACCTGGTAAGTATGTATGTCACAGGAACATCTACACTCACCATTACAGGAACAGGCCTGCTGGATGAGTTAAGGCTATGCCCTGCCCAATGCCAGCTGACATCCACCTCCTATAATACACAGTTACATCCAATCTCTACTATGGGTCCGAATAATGTAGCTGTATATTATGACTATGATGAATTAGACAGAATGAAGAACACCTATGATTCAGAACATAATCTGGTGAAGTCTACCAATTACAATTATGTTAAACCCTAAAAGCACCTTAACTATGAAGTCTTCATTTAAATATATCGGGTGTATCATTCTTGCACTGTTGGTTCACCTGTGTTCATTACACACCGCTTACGGTCAATGCCCCAGCGACTATCCGGTCGTAACAGGCACAACCACCAGCTACGAAATTCCATTTAGTTCAACAATTACCAACATTTACTGGTACGTATCTGTTACCGGTACCATCATTGGAGACAGAACCCACAAGGCTGTAGACATTCAGTGGACACAACCCGGACCAGGAACAGTCAATGTAGTATATTATGTAAATGGTGTGGAAACATCCCAATGCTGGAGCATCTCCGTACGCAATGCTATCAATCCCGGGAGTATAAGCACTGGCATCAGCAGTGTAATACAAAATCAGATCTTCTCATATAATAACCTTGTCAATAGCACCGCCGCCTCCGATGGAATCGGACAGGACTATGGCGTCCCTTATGCCTATCAGTGGCAGGAAAGCTTTGACGGCACCACATGGGCAAATATCGGCGGCGCCACTGGCCAGGATGGTACAGGAAGTACTCTTTTCGATAAAAAAATGTATTTCAGACGTTCCGTATATGATGGTTATAATACCGCTTACTCCAATGTATTAAGCATTAACCTGACAAATGCGTTAACACCGGGGACTATTGCAGCCTCCCAGAACATTCTGCCCGGAAATGCACCTGCAAAACTTAGCAGCACATTGAGCCCGGCAGGTGGTAATGGTACATTTAGCTATCAGTGGGAATCCAGTACAGACAATCAAAACTGGACAACCATTAGTAGCGCCACAGCTATAGACTATCAGCCTGCATCACTAAACAACACTACATGGTTCAGGCGAAAAGTCAACGCCTCAGGACAAATAGCCACCTCCAATGTAGTACAGGTAAAAGTCAAAGGAACCGATGCTTCAAATATACCACTGACATCCGCCAGTCAGGGAAATGTAACTAAGATAAATCCCCCGGATTTCTCTGCTGTAAATGTTGCCAATCTTAATAGCATTACATCTTATATTATCACAAAACCCGGTATAACAAATGCCTCTCAAATAAACACATTGACCGCCAAACGAGATATTACAACCACCAACACCTATGTCGATGGTTTAAGAAGGATCATAGAAACAGTGCAGATAAATGGCGGTGCAACAACTCAGGATGCTGTAAGCTTCACGCAATTTGACCAGTTTGGCAGAAGCAACATTCAACACCTTCCATATCTCGCTACGACCGATGCTTCTGGTAAGGGCAAGTTCAAAACAGATGTCAGTACGGCACAACCAAACTTTTATAACACCATCACCCAGAATAAAGATGATTATTTTTATGTGCAATCTATAACAGAAGCATCACCCGTTTCACGGTATTTAAAATCTGTAGATGCAGGAGCCTCCTATGCCGGAAATAATATCGGAACGGTACAATCCGATCGGATGAATACAGAAGAAGATCATGTACGCATCTGGCAAATAGGAAATGCGATCACAGATCTTCCTGCAAGCAATGGAGAATATGCCGCTGGTACATTGCAGGTGTCCATTGTCACAGATGCAGATGGAAATAATACTTACAGATACACTGACAGAAATGGGAAAGTGGTCATGGACGCACGTCAGGGTAATACTACATATTATAAGGATGAATTAAGAACCTATTACGTACAGGATGATATTGGAAATACAAGATATGTCATCCCTCCCCTGGCAACAAAAGACTGGTGGAGTAAAACTACATGGGACTTTGCAGCTACAGCAGAAACGCAGGCTGCCCTGAAAGCATTGGGGTACAAATATTACTATGACAATAAAGGACGCGTTGTCGTTAAAGAAAAAGCTGGCATACAAGGTGCATATTCCTTTGTCTATGATAACCGTAACAGATTAGTGTTCGTACAGGACGCTACTCTTAAAAGCCGAAATAAGGGCGAATGGATACTTTATCTGTATGACAACATGGATAGAACGGTCATGATGGCGCTCTATACCAACACAACGGCTACCAGAGAATCTTTACAGTCATCCATGGATCAGGTGACCGGCGTTAGCAGTGCTATTGCTGTTACAACTCCGGCTGACAGAGAGCTCCATGTATATTCGAATGAAAACAAAACAAGTTACAACGCTACTGAAAGTATTATCTTCGAACCAGGGTTTGTAAGTGATATGGGTAAAGAGTTCACAGCAGAAATCAATGCTGCGGCCAATCAGGTCACTGAAAACTTCACGGTAAGTAATCCGCTTCCCAATATAAGCGGATACACACCGATGGTAATATACTATTATGATAATTATTCATGGAGTGGTGCCCAGTCATTTGAACCTAACTATATTTTAGATGCCGGAAATAATCCCAATGCCCAGGTGTTCAATCATGGCTCGAACAATACCTTTGGAAAAGCAACCGGATATAAAAAATTGGTATCCGGCACAGATAAATGGATCAAAGGAACTTACTACTATGATGACTACGGCCAGATAATCCAGGCACTTGAAACAAACTTTAAAAGCGGCATCAATGTAACGACCAACCAATATGATTATGCCGGCAAAGTACTGTCCTCCTTCAATAGGATCACCAACCCACAAAGTAAAACCGATCCTATTATTTATACGCAGGAACGTGCAGAATATGACGACAACGGGAACATCACCCAACGGTATTATTCTATCAGCAAAGACCTGACCATCACGCCTAAACAGATCAATGAGATCACCTATGATGATTTGAAAAGAACTAAGTTTGTTTCAATCGGTGAGGGACTGGAAGCCATAAAGTTTGACTATGACCTGATGGGAAGAATAACAGGTGTTAACGCAGATTTTGTCAATGATAAAAATGCCGGCAATTATTTTGGTATGCAAATGTCCTATGATAAAGGATTTACCAATAGAAAGCTGGATGGCAACCTGTCTGGTGTCAGTTGGAGACGTAAAGGCAACAGCGATGTTGCTCACGCCTATGGCTATACTTATGATACGCATAACCGCCTTAGCAAAGCAGACTATTCCCAGAATGTCTCCGGCTGGACCAACAGTGATGAAGACTATACCGTATCTATCCCCCAATATGACGAGAATGGGAATATCCTAAAAATGAAACAGGAAGGGATGCTAGCCGGTAAAGCAAAGGCTACTATTGATGACCTTACTTATGAGTATCAGACAGCAAGTAACAAACTGAACGGTGTAACAGATCTCCAGGGTAATAAACAGGTAGGTGACTTCAAAAATTATAATGGGAGAACTGCTGGCAGTATCGATTACACTTATGACGAAACCGGCAACATCACCGGGGATAAAAACAGAGGTATCTCCATAACCTATGATTACCTGCTGGATAAGCCTCAGAAGATCAGTTTTGATGCGAATACGAATAAGTATATTACTTATACAAGAGATGTGACTGGCAACTTACTGGAAAGGACTGTTAAGAATGAATCAGCCAATAATGTGTATACTTATATTGGTAATTCGCTTTACAGGAACGATTCCTTATTATATGTTTTATTCGACGGCGGACGAATTCGTAAAACATCTGATAATACTTTTGTATACGATTATTTCCTGTCTGATCATCTGGGTAATACCAGAACTGTCATTACAGAAGAAACGAATGTATATGGTTATAAAGCCACACATGAAGATAATCCTGATCCTGCACCAGTAGTACCAGAGAAAGAGCTGTTTAGTTTTCCCACACAGTTAGACGACATTCCTGTTGGGAATAAATTCTATGACTATAATGGTAAAACCAACAGGAAATTCATAAAACTAAATTATACAGATGCTAACAGACGGATCGGTACGAGTAAAGTACTTCGGGTAATGGCCGGAGATCAGGTTGAATTAGGAGTGCTGTCTTATTTTGCAGCCAACAGTGCGGATAATAATACCCCTAATAAACCTGTCAACGACATTCTCAATCAATTAGTCAATGTATTACTGGGGCCTGCAAGTGTAATTGGAAATGGAAAAGGTAACCTCCTGCAAGGTGCAAATGGAACAATCTTAAACCAACAGGATTTTAACACCTTTATCCAAAATAATCAAAATGACAATCCACCTTCTAACACTCCGAAAGCTTATCTGAACTATGCACTGTTCGACGATAATTTCCAGTTTGTAAGTGGTAGTGCAATCAGAGTAAATACTCCCGGTGACGTGATGCCACTAGCCACCCAGCTGGCCGTTAATAAAAATGGTTATTTATATATTTATGTCAGCAACGAAAGTACCAGCGACGTTTATTTTGATGACCTTACAATAAAGCATACCACCGGCCATCTGCTGCAGGAAGACAGCTATTACCCTTATGGCCTGCAAATACAAGGTCTCAGCAGCGCAGCCGCAAACCGTCTTCAGAATGAACACCTGTTCAACGGAATGGAAAAGATCAACGATCTTGACCTTCAGCTGTACGAGGCCTTTTACCGCAACCTTGATCCGCAGACTGGCAGATGGCTACAGGTAGATCCGATAGCTGAGAAATATGGCAGCATTTCCGGTTATGCTAATAATTTTGATAATCCCGTCAATCTTTCCGATCCTTTAGGAAATGACCCTTTGGGCGACGATCCTCCATGGTGGTTACAGTACTTTCAAGGTATAGGTACAAATGGAAATTCTGCGATTTTATTAAATGCGGTCGATATCGTTGGCAAGAACCTTTCGAATCGTTCGATAAATATAAGAGCAGCTGAACAGGTCATGTCTTTTGTCACGCCTGATTATTTCAACATAGAAGAAGAGGTTAGGCAACATTACAGAAAGATGATGGTCAACCGGATGGCTGCCTATCAAAAAGCAAAGCAAGCCCAACAACAACAGATGGCTTCGCTGGTGCAACAATTGAATAGTATCCATAAATTGCCACCTGCTACCTTCAAAGATCCGGGTACAATATCAGTCTATACACCTGATGCGTTTGACACATGGGCAGCAAGTGATAATATCATCGCTCAGGCGACCTACGCCCCTACCGATGGCGCCTGGGTAACTCTCCAGTGTTTATTGCCTTTCCTGCAAGCTGATGGTGTATATCACCTGAATGATGAATTAGCTACTAAAACCGACAGGGTAAGAGGTTTCGCAGATGTAACATCAACAGTAATAACTGATGAAGTGGGGACAATTGCCTCAAAAGCTATGGCACCAATTTTGGGTGCTGGTCTAACCAAATTTGGAAAATGGGTGGACCCCAAAGTAATAAGTGCTGGAGATTTTTTGCGAATTGAAAATGCAGCAACGAAAATAAAGAAGCCGATAACTGTTGTAGGTAGTCGTGCAAAAGGAACGGCAAGCGCATTTTCTGATTGGGATTATGTTATTGAGGGATTGAATAATAAAGATTGGAAGTCAATTAAGAATTCCTTGCCTGGTTCAAAATCTTTATTAGACAATACTCCAAGGAATATTGATATTTTTGAAAAGCTTGACCCTACCAAGCCTTACATAACTATAAATCCCCGATAAATGATAATGGAATACGAAATATTAATCAATAAGTATGGACAAGGTTTAATTAATTCAGAACCGTTGTCGTTGAATTTTGAAGGCTTAGAAGTTGTATCTAAGAGAAGTTTTTTAAACGATATGCTTTTTCTTATTCAACAATCCAAACCAACAGATAGTGATATTGAGCCAGCTATCTTAGGAAGTGGTTTGAAACCTACTTATACGCCTTGTGTTTTATTGGAGAAAGGAGTTGCAACCCATAACTTAGAAAAGCTTATAAAGTTGCCAGAGAATGAACTGAACAAAGTATTCTTATTGCTTTTGAGTTTATTCAAAATAGCATATCAAAGAAGATTTGCAATAGAGAAGAATCATCCTGATAAATGGTGGTATTGGGACTTGTCTGATGAAATGAATATTAGTAAAATACCTCAATACTGATAAATGAAAAAGCTCGCAATTGCGAGTGCTTGAGACTATAAAATATATTGTGTAAACAGATAATCAACTGATCAAATTCGACATCTGTTTTTAAAGATAGTAATATATTGATGGAGCACCAGCCCTCAGTTATGGAGCGGCATACTCCATTTCTTTTCAATGTTCATTATAGCGAGGTAAACGGCCTTCTGAGCCGATGCATCGTCCGTAAATTGAACTTTGGTCTTAGTATACCTACGGATGCCCTTGTTCAGATTATCGATGGTATTTGTAGTATACATGATTTTGCGGATCTCCATAGGGAAGTCAAAGTAGCTGGTAAGATTCTCCCAGTTGTTCTCCCAGGATTGGATCGCATGTCTGTATTTGGCTCCCCACTTTTCCGAACAGGCAGCCAGCGCATGTTCTGCAGCTGAGCGATTAGGCGCTCCATAAACTTCCTTCAGATCAGCACAAAACTCTTTTCTGTCTTTCCATACCAAATACTTACAGCTATTGCGTATCTGATTGTAAGGTTCCCCGAAAATGGCCCGGTGAGGTTAGAGAAAAATCTCTAACTTAATACAATCATGAAAAAAGTACGATTCACCGAGAACCAAATTATCTCCATCCTGAAAAAACAGGAATCAGG
>Ga0182005_1000123_pt1 | contig 55080 bp, 40 predicted proteins | sample Sormic07211103_1_FD_123021 | JGI IMG/M metagenome (GOLD analysis project Ga0182005, IMG submission 123021) | Rhizosphere microbial communities from Sorghum bicolor, Mead, Nebraska, USA - 072115-103_1 MetaG | ecosystem: Host-associated > Plants > Roots > Rhizosphere | place: USA: Nebraska... | reverse complement strand
TATTTTATACCTCATTGTACCGTACTTATGAGCGGATGATCAATATCAACGAGTATGGCAAATACTACAGTGCGTATGATCATAAGGTACATACCTCAGATAAGCCGTTTTATGCAGATAACTGGCTCTGGGATACCTACATCGCGCTGGAGCCATTACAGACACTTTTACACCCTGCTACAGCGGCAGATAAGATCAGTTCTTATATCCAGATGTATGAGCAGGGTGGGTGGATGCCTTCATTTGCAGTTGTTACCGGCGATATGCCTTGTATGACGGGCAACCATGCGGCAGCCTGGATGGCGGATGCCTGGTTCAAGGGTGTGCGCAACTTTGATGTAGCCCAAGCCTATGAAGGGTTGAAAAAGAATGCTTTGGAGGCCACCTTGTTGCCCTGGAGAAATGGTCCGGGCACAGAACTGGATGCTTTTTACAATACACATGGCTACATGCCTGCCCTGAAACCGGGAGAGAAAGAGTGGGTGAGTGAGGTGCATGGTTTTGAGCGGAGGCAGTCCGTAGCAGTAACCCTGGAAAACAGCTTTGATGACTGGTGTATCGCACAGCTGGCAGTACCGGCAGGTAAAAAGGAGGATGTACCATTGTTCCTGAAGCGTGCGGCTAACTATAAAAATGTATTCCGTGCGGATAAAGGATTCATGTGGCCAAAGGATGCTGCAGGTAACTGGATAGAGCCATTTGATCCTAAATTCTCCGGTGGTCAGGGTGGCCGTGATTATTTCACAGAGAACAATGCTTATACCTACAATTGGGATGTAAAGCATGACCTGACAGGTTTGTTTAGCCTGATGGGTGGCCGTGCAGGTGCAGAGGCGAACCTGGATCAGTTGTTCCGTGAAGGACTGGGCAGAAGCAAGTACCAGTTATGGTATACCTTCCCTGATGCAACGGGGCTTGTCGGACAGTTTGTGATGGGGAATGAACCCAGTTTTCATATCCCCTACCTCTACAATTATCTGGGAGCACCCTGGAAGACGCAGAAACGTATCAGGATGCTGATGGATACCTGGTATACAGATAACCTGTTTGGTATTCCGGGTGATGAAGATGGAGGTGGTATGACGGCGTTTGTGGTGTTTTCCATGATGGGATTCTGTCCTGTGACGCCGGGGATACCTCAGTATAATATTGGCAGTCCGGTATTTACGCAGGTAACGATCAAGTTGGAGAATGGGAAGGTGTTTACGGTGAATGCGCCTAAGAGCTCAGGAGAGAACAAGTATATACAGGGTGCGAAGCTGGATGGAAAGATATTGGATAAGCCCTGGTTTACGCACGAAGAGGTGTTGAAAGGAGGGGTGCTGGATCTGGATATGGGAGCAGCGCCGAATAAGCAGTGGGGAAGTGGGGAACAGGCGGCTCCGCCTTCTTCAATTAGTTATAAATCAGGTGAATAGATATTGTTGTAAACATTTTGAAGGCCGGCCATTATGGCTGGCCTTTTTTATATCTTCTACAGATCTTCCAGGATCAGTTTCCCTAATTCCCTGATAGCATCTTCATTTCTTTTATAATATGTCCATTGTCCCTGACGGGTTACGGTCAACAGCCCTGTTCGCTGTAAAAGCGACAAATACTCAGAGGCAGTAGATTGCGTAACACCCATTTTAAGCTGGATTTGTCCTACGCATACGCCATTTTCACAGCAGCCTTCTGCCGGGAAATTCTTAGTCGGGTCTTTCAGCCATTGTAATATCTGAAGCCTTGCTTTGTTGGATAATGCTTTGAAAACTTCCACGTGTTCCATACTGCAAAGGTATCGGAAAATAGCGATTTTATCATACTGTCGTATCAATTCAGCAAATAAGGAGAACTTTACTATAGATCAGTTAAACCTTACCCCATGCACTTTAGACTTGCCGTAAACCCCGTAGAAAATATCCGGATCAGGGAGGTAATACCCTTAAAATATTGTCAGTTTGTTAAACGCTTTGCCAAACCTTATTTACATAAGTCCAATTATGTGAATATGCTCTATCAGGAGCGGAACATGGATGGATTTGCCATGTTGAGGGTGGTATTCTATATCAAGCAGCCTTGTTTGGTAATCGTGTCAGAAGACTCGCCCAGAACTGTTATACAGGAGATTGTGGATGGGCATATGGAATTGCTTTTCAAAGGACAGAAGCCCTTGGTATTACAACCGGGAGGATATGATATTTTACAACTTAATACTGACGAGTACGCTCTTGTATTACAGCCGGGCATTTGTGAGATGCTACGCTTCGAATTTGAAGAGTCGGTTATGAAAACTGTCAGTAAAACAGCCACTGTTAAACAGTGGCTGGATAAACTGAAATCCGGAAAGTCGGCTTATTATAGTCACCGCCCTATTGATGAAAAGTTGCAGTCCCTGCAGAGTGAGATGCAGTATTGTCGTGCATATACCGAAGAGGAGCAGGAGTGGTTCAATGATAAACTGGATGAAGTATTTGAGATGGTGACGGAGCAGGGCGTGTTGAAGTGAGCTATCTGACAGGTGTACCTATCTAATCCTTATGAGTCTTTTAGGCCCTTCTTAGAATTTTACATCTCTTCCTTTAATATTTGCAATTTTCCTGTGCGTAGAAGTATGACCTTTGCTTTATCAAACAAAACAAAGGAAATATGAAAACGCTCACAGGGAAAATAATTTTAGTAACTGGTGCTTCAAGAGGCATTGGTGCGGCAGTTGCGCACAAGCTGGGTGCTGAAGGGGCTACCGTGGTGGTTAACTATGCAGGTAATAAAGAGGCGGCAGATAATACCGTGGCTGCTATCCGGGAGTTGGGTACAGAAGCTATGGCAGTGCAGGCAGATGTAAGCAAATCCGACGAGGTGAAAAGGATGTTCGATACGGTTATTGCACAATACGGAAGGATAGATGTGTTGGTGAATAATGCCGGCATCTTGCTGTATAAATTAATCAAAGACACCACTGATGAAGACTTTGACCGGCAGTTTGCCATAAATGTCAAAGGTACTTTCAATACGATGCGCGAAGCAGCTACAAGACTCGCGGATAATGGTACGGTTATCAATTTTTCTTCTTCTACTACACGTTTATTATTGCCTACTTATGGGCCTTATGTGGCTACCAAGGGTGCGGTGGAACAAATGACGCGTGTGTTTGCGAAAGAGGTGGGTGCAAGGGGGATCAATGTGAATGTGGTGTCTCCCGGTCCAACAAATACCGAGCTGTTTTTGAATGGAAAAACACAGGAAGCATTGGATAGATTAGCGAGTCTGTCAGCTTTTAACAGGATAGGGGAGCCGGACGATATAGCGAAGGTGGTAGCGTTTTTGGTGAGTGATGATGCGAAGTGGATAAGTGGGCAGAATATTGGAGCGAATGGTGGGATGGCGTAATGTATTTAGGGGCTAATGTATACTTAATCATTATTTAGGGGTTAATGTTCACGCGTAGATTAGCTCTTTAGGCTGCAGAAGACCAATTACTGTCTTCATGCCTGGGTACGAAAAATCCTTTGATGCAGTTTGGATTCCGGATACAAACCTGAATATGGGTTTGGTCGTAAAACCCCGAGTCTTCGTAGATAGGATTTCCTTCTATGAAAACGCAGCGAACTGTGTCAAAGGGGATGGCCCTTATTTTTTCCATTCTCTGATGTAACGTTTCAATAACGTTACAATCCAATTCACGTAATACTTTATCTTGTGGATTGGGAGATCCCGGAGCTGGCCGGTTCTTAGGTAAGGCAGTATTTGTCTTTTTTAATGTTTCTGTTAAAAAAATGTAGGATTCTTTAACGTGCTCAATATAATATTGATCCGTTAAATCAAGGCAATTTCCAAGACTAAAAACAGCTCCCAATACTGCTGGAAATTTGATCTTTTTTTTACCTTGCGGATTTTTAGCAAAACTTATTGCTCTATGGTAATTGTTTTGCCAAAAATACATTCCTGATCCAAGCCAGTCATAATTATTATGACTGGCTTTCATCATTGCTTGACCAGAAATAATTTGATCCCTGATGGATTGATCACATCCATGGAAACCTAACAATAACCCCGAGTCAGATGAATAGATGATACTTGAATTATTCATGTGTTTGTTTTAAAGATTAAGAATTATGTCTTTTATAACCATACTTAGCATCTGCAATTCTCCAATGTTCCTCAGTCATTCGGCTTAAAAGGTCCTCTAAGCCCAATTCTTCAATCACTTGTTGCCTGTATGCCGGATCCGAAATAACCCGTTCTGTTTCTTCTTTCATCATTTGTGAAATTTGTCTGTGGTATGCAGCACCTCCATACATAACTTTTGATTTTTTAACGTGAAAAATAAAATAATTTCCTACAACAAAAGTAACCCATTTTGAAACTAAAAAACAAATAAAATCAGCCACAGCATTGAATCTTATCATTATGATCTCTACATTCTCAAAACAAAAAAAGCCCGTCCAAAGACGGGCTTCCGGTAAGCCAAGGGCAACAAGCATAAGGGTACGGTTTTTACTTGAAAGAGTAGAAGTAACCCATTATAACGACACCTTCACTACACTATCTTTCTAATCAAAACTAATCTAAATCGCCATCGCTTTGATATGCTCCACTGCATCCTCTCCCTTCTCCATCGCCGCCAATATCTCAAACACTTTATCACTCCACCCGGCTATCAAATAAACACCATCCTCTTTCACATCCACTGGCATCTTCCCATATCCCGCCATATCAAACAAATACAACTTTGCATGCGGCACCATATACCTATATCGCTTCCACTGTGCTGCCAGCGTATTCTTATCACTCTGATTCTTCGTAGTACTATCCCACATCTGACAATCCGTAAACATCATCACCTTATCGGCAATAACTCCACTCTTTATCAAATCAGCCAGCACCAAATATCCATTCGTACTATATCCAACTTCGCCCTCTCTCTGATAAAACGCATCTACATTTGCCAATACATTTTTCTTCGGGAAATCAACCACCTTCCACTTATCACCAAACATTCCCGTCACTACATTTTCACATTTATGCTTCAGCAACATACCCAGCAACAACCCGATATCATAATACCTTACCACACTTCTCGCAGATACTGGCTGCTGCATAGATCCTGACACATCACAGGCTATCACCACCCGTGTCTCCTTATTAAACCCTCTCAAATGTTGCACGGAAATCTTAATCGCCGTCTCCAACGCCTCCAGCACATCCTTTGTCCTCTTATGCTTCACCTTTGACATCTCCCGATACGCTGACAAAAATCTGAAAGGCAGTTGCTTTGATTTCAACACCGCATTTTCATCGGCCAACTGTGCACATACCTTATCAATAATCCTATTGTCTACTTCGGCCTGCAATATATTACGCAGGTTACGGATCAGTGCCATATACCCCAGCATATCAGAGGCTACCAACTGCTCCCACGCATAGCGAAAGGCCTTTTGCCTATCGCTCGCGTCGGAATATTGCACCTGACCGGTAGCTGTCAGGGTCGTTTCCCAGGTATAGGGTACCTGCAGTTCATCCTGCGCAATCTTATCGAACAGTATCTGCTGATCATCATCCTTTGGTTTTGGATGAACAATAAACAGGGCATCTTTCAATGTCACTGTCGCTGCGCGGTTATATTTTGCAAACTGATATTCATCGAACTTATTAAAAGCCAATGACAGTCCTTTTTGTATTTGCTTACTCAGGCGATGCAATTGCTTGGTCTCTTTGCGCTCATTGGACAAGGCATAGAATCCCAGCAGCTCAGTAATTTCATCTGCACGCTGCACGATCCTGTTCACCATGTTGCTCACCAGTCCATTACCTGTATGTACCTTCGCCAGCTCTACAGCCAGCACCAGCGGAATACTACGCAGATACATCTTTTCACGGGTATACACTGCCAAACGTGCTACGAATTGCGGATCATTCTTTTTGATCAACTCACGTATACGTACCAGCCGGTCTGCACTCCCCTCATAAAACTGGTCATGTAAAGAGGCTGTAACTACAGCACTATACAGTTCCAGTTCCGGTGTCAGGGTGTAGGCCTTTGCACCTTCGTAGTTCACAGTGTTGGATACGTCCTTCTTTTTAGTATTGAATCTCATGACTGTTTTGTTTTCATTTGTGATTAACAATACAAAGATTGGACGCATGTGCGCAGTTTTTTTGCGCACTTAAAATTTTTCTGAAAAAAGTGATTATTTCAGTTTGTAAGCAACGATGGAGTTCCTGAAAAAAGTAGGTACATACAACGTTTGGGTCGTCGCATTATACCATATATCAGCAGTATTGCTTTTTTTATCACGGGTATCCAGCAATACCTGTTTGGAGCCGTCCTCTTTTACATAATAGATAATACCCTGCCAGCCACTGATGATAAATTCATGCTCTTTTACCTGCACGATGCCATCTGTGCTCCCTTCCAGTCCCTCGGCAAGAATGGTCTTGTTTTTCTGCGCATCTATTTTCTGCAACTTCCCATTGGTCAATGCGTACAATACTGGCCCAACTGCCAATACGCCATTTGCATTATCCATGTCTTCCAGGTAAACACTGGGTACCCCGTTTTCAATTTTATGAATCTTATTGGCTCTTGAATCACTTACATAAACGACGCCTTTGGGGTCTACAGTAATGTCATTCAGCATTTTAGCACCTTCAATGGGGATTCTGCGCACAATGGTCCCGGTTTTTACATCTATCACGGCTACCGCAGTCAGCTCCGCCGCATACAGTTGTCCTTTGTATAATCCCAGCCCTTTGGTGGCATTCAGCCCGGTCACCCATTCTTTGGTAATGATCCTTCCATCAAGCCCCACCTTACTGATAAAACCGGTGTTCTCTTTCTGTGTACCAATGTTGGAAACATATAGGAATTTTCCATCCGCGGCCAGTAGAGCAGATTCCGGAGTTGTCAGCACTGAATCCGTCTGCCATAACTTCTCCAATGAATGCTGGGCAAATAATGTTACATGAGTTAAGATAAGTGCAATCGCAATAAGGGTTGTTTTCATATATATGTTTTTGTTGACGTGGCGTAATTCGTAACAACTGTATCCAGACTATTGGTGATCCCAATGGCTACAAAAAATCCAGCTGCATTTTCATGTTGGAAGTCGGGTTATTACCCAATATAAGCACAAAATGAAACTGATGCGCCAAATGATAGTGTATCAATTTCATTTTTCTTTCAAAAACATCCAAATAACTAACCGGGAAAGCTGGCTTATCTGATTAATTCAAAAAGGTACACCCACAAAATTTATGCTTTAACCGTTTATCTAAAAACTACTACCTTGTAATGACAATACTTATGAACAAAAGAACACTCATTACCGCCCTTTTAGGTTTAACCCTGCTCATAGGCGTAAATGCCAGAAAACGCGTTGTTAATTCCCCTGATATTCACAGTGGAGACCTGATCTTCCAGACCTCTACCTCCGCGCAAAGTAAAGCCATTCAGCTTGCTACCAGGTCCAGATATTCTCATTGCGGGATCATCTACAAAGAAGATGATAAATTTTATGTCTTCGAAGCTGTACAGCCCGTACAACGGACACCGCTGGATAAGTGGATTGCCAGAGGGAAAAACCGACACTATGTAATAAAACGCCTGAAAAATGCAGATAAAGTGCTGACAGCTGAAGCATTGCAAAAGATGAAGCAGGTGGGAGCGACTTTTACAGGGAAAAACTACGACCTGACCTTTGAATGGAGTGATGACCGGATCTATTGTTCTGAACTCATCTGGAAAGTCTATCAGCGATCTACAGGAATTGAAATCGGCAAACTTGAAAAATTAAGCGATTTCGATCTGACGAGTGATGTAGTAAAAGCAAAGATGAAAGAACGATATGGAAATAACATTCCGAAAAATGAAATAGTGATTTCTCCCAAGGCAATATTTGAAAGCAAATTGTTAGTGACAATTATTGATAGGTGATACCTATGAATAATTCTTTACCCACGTTGATAGTAATTGTATAAGTTTCACAATTGGTGGAATGATTGACAATACTGTTGGTTACCTTTACGCCGCAGATAAAAAAAGACTTACCGGAAATGAACCCGCGGAGATTGATTATGTTAAAGAAGATAGGGAATGGATGGTGGCTGTATAAGACAACTTAATAATGAGCAAGAGAACCTACAATATCGCAACCAGGGCAACTATAAATGATCTAAAAACCGATCAGCGGGCGTATCGCTATGAAGAAGATGGCAATAAATATGGATTACTGATCCTGTATCGTGGAGAAACACTCTTTTATCAGGAAAATGACCGTGCCCTGCTGTGTGAAATTGAAGCCAGGGTTCCCGTCATTAACCCTGAAACAATTGCTCATTGGGACGACAATACCGAAATCAACCAAGCAGAACGTGCTGTTATCCTGGAAAAAATCATCACACTCTACAAAAAAGCCTATAAAGACGATCTAAAAATTTTTTAAAGAAAATTTGCGTAGTTAAATAGCTACACATATATTTGTAGTCAAATAGCTACATAATGACAAAACGCAACAACATCATTTATTGGACAGCGACAGCCATCCTTGCATTATTCATGTTCGTAGGGGGATTGGCACAGATTTTCAAACAAAAGGACAACGTAGACGGGATTATTCATTTGGGATACCCGTTATATTTTATGACCATTCTTGGCGTGTGGAAAGTATTGGGTGTCATTACTATTCTCCTTCCCCGGTTTCCGCTGGTAAAAGAATGGGCATATGCAGGTTTCTTCTTCGCTATGACAGGTGCTGTTATTTCCCATATTGCGTCAGGCGATCCATTTGCGCACTTTATAGCACCCCTGGTATTTGCAATCCTGACCGTTGTATCCTGGTATTTCAGACCTGCAGGCAGAAGGATCTGACTCACTTCAGCTGATCCCATACCTCTCTGAAATCCTCGTCTTTCAATACTTCGTCCAGGTCATAAGCAGTATATCCGTTGGAACGGATGGCCTCTCTGCATTGCAACAGTAGTTGTACACATTTTTCTTTATTGCCCGATTTAATTGCCAGCCTTGCCATAGACAGGTAAGGTTGCGAATAGAAATTCCTGCCCAGTACCGCCGCGAGTAGCAGCTTTTCTTCTGCAAGGCGGTTGATGGATGAGGATTTATAATCGTATGCCAGTCCGGTGTATGCAATCAGGAAATCGCCCCAGTAAAGATTCAGTTGGAAATCCTCTTCATGCTTATATACCTGTGAGAAAAGCTGTAGACCATGTTCAAATGTATTGATCAATTTTTCATAAGTACCCAGTTCATGATAGAGCTGTGCGATAGCGAGTAAGGAATTCGTGGCGTACACAGGAAAAGTCCAGGCAGCAGGTTGCTGTTCATGCCCTTTGGTGAAAAATTCCACAGAGAGCCAGTAATAAGCCAGCTTCAGGTCCTTTTCTTCCAGCCTTTTAGCTGTATCGGCAAATGCCTTGCCGAGTCGGTTCAGCAGTTCAGGATCTTCTGTGTAATAGCTTTCCAGGGGCTGCAGAAGCGATGCGGTTTGATCCACCATTTGTGCCTTGTATTCAGGGTCAATTTCGGGAGAATCATGGAAGAGCATGTAGTGATAAGTCTCTGCCCAATCCAGGTAAACCAGCGGGTTCTTTTCTGCCAGCAGGTACATGGCACCTTCAAATTCACGAAGCAGCCGGTGATGCCAGTAGTGATTCTGTGCAAAAGGCAGGGAACGTACCCTGAAGCATTGATGGATCAATGCACTTATAAAGGCTGTATCATTCAGCACCGGCCTGAAATAATATAATAATTCAGTGAAGGCTTCTGTGGTGAAATGACCCGTAATCACCATTTTATCCGTCAGCGCCCCGACCATTGACATTTGTATGTCGGTGGTTTGTGGCGCAATATTATAAATTTGAATGGCCTCCTGTATGTATCGTATCTTATCGTCGAAGGCAGCCGCACGATCTGCCAGGTTCTGGTAACAATAGCCCCTTTCCTGATAATAAGGTCGATCAGGAAAGAAACGCTGAATAGAGTCGATGATACCAAGCAGGTAAAAAATGAAGTCTTCCGGGTTACTAACTTTGCCACATTCAAGGTCATAGGCACCATAAGAATAAATCATATCATAGGCACCGATTATATCTTCCTTATTTGCTTCCAGTTGGGTCGGTGAAAGGTTTTCTACCAGTTTGTCCATTTCTTCGATGTCATATCTTTCTGCCAGTTCTCTCAGCTGAGGGATGATGTTCATTCGATAAAAATAATCAATCAGAATTATTTTACTAAGCTATACCCCGACTATAAATCCATAACTACATTATAATGTCACCAAAAGGTCACCAAAAGGGCACTTGTATATCGATTGGATATTGAGGTGATATTGAGGTGCCCTTTTGGTGACCTTATAATGCCCTATTAGTGATATAGATGCACTATAGCCAGGTTATAGCGAATTAGGCCCTATGTTACAATTAGAATAAAAAATTTATATTTTGTGTCCTTTAAATCAATATTCTCTAATACCTAAAAATGCTACCCGAAAAAATTAAGTCTTTTAAGCGCCTGTATGTAATGGCCGAAAAAGCAGTCAATGAAATTGAAGCCCATTTTGCTGCACATGAAACAGATGAAATAATGGTTGACGAGGTCATCGCGCATTGTAATTCATTGATTGCTATGTTACCTATGGAGTTTCCCACCAAGGAAGCAACCTCACCCCATATCCGTATACTGCTGGTAAACCTTGCTGACCCCGAAGATGAACCACAACAGACTGAAGAAAAAGGACCGGGATATATCAGTTATAATATTCCGGATAACACTCATATGCTTTATGAGAGTACTATTCTCGCGGTTATAGAAAACTGGAAGTTTGTGGCCTGGAATTATGCCCTGCATCGTACTAATGATCTTCGGCTCAGGGAGCATTATAAGGAATTAATGCTTGCTCAGGCATACCATTGCATGACGCTCTTTCCGCATGGAAGCAACTGGATGAACTGGGAGAAAAAGCAGTATGTGCTATATGCCAATCAGATTGGCTGGTTCACTTATGAGCAGGAGCAGGACGAGAAAAAACTGGAAGCTGCACTGGCCGAAGTGGAAAAAGGTTACGTGCTTTCCAACTGGCGCGATCTGAAGTACATCAAAGATACCAAGGTTCGTTTATTACTGAAATTGAACCGGCCGCTGGAAGCATATCCGATCATCCGGGAAGCGTTTTCAAAGGATGAGAACTATGCAGATTTCCAGGATTTTAATAATGATGAGCCCTACTTATCCTGGCTGAAGGCGGAAGAAAAACGCGGTAATGAGGCATATCAGGTCTTTTTGCAAAAGATAAAGGCGGAGCAGGAAGGTATATCCAACAAGTTTGTAAATCCTCAGCATCCGCTTGTAATACAATATGCTGATGCATTGAACCTGATTAAACACCGGATGGTATCTTTTAAATTACGCAGGATGTATAAAAAGGATTGGGAAACGGTGAAGGAAGATTGGAATGAAGAAGCATATATGCTAAAGAGATGGTCAGTGGAAGAAGTGTCGCAATTCGAAAAAAGTTACAACCTTCGGTTACCTGATGAATTGAAAGTATACCTGATGGAAATAGGTGAGGGAGGTAACGGGTATTTTTTTTATGGTGGCATTGAGTTGAATTGGCTGACGAAAAAGGTGGATGATTTGAAAAAAGCACAGCAACCATTTCCAATTACTGCAGATAAAGTACATGATATCTGCCATTGGTATGGCGTGAATGCTTGGGTATATCCGCATGATACGGAATGGAAAGAGGTGGGGATTCTTGACGAAGAAGAAGATATGGAAGCGATGTTTGGCTTACCGAAGGGTGCAAATATGGACGATGGTTGTTTCGAGTTTGGTTATGCGTCTTCCCAGGACCCGTTATTGCTGATTATGAACGGTGTATTTGAAGGCGAAGTATGGGTGGATACCTTACAGTATGGTGCTGAAGCCGGTGGTTGCTTTGCGCCAGCTTCTGCTGATAAACTGAAGTTCCTCGCCTTTATTGCAGAGAGTGTGCTGGCACATGAACAACAGTCCCCTGATACAATGAAAAAGGGAACCTGGATGTAAATAAAAAAAGCTACAATCTTAGATTGTAGCTTTTTTGTTGCCTGAATGTGATTTGAATTGTATTTGATAGTCAATTGGTTGTAAGAAAGGTGTAAAACGGTGAAAAGGACCTATTATTCGAGTTTTAGAGCTAAATTTATAGATTTATCTACTTACGCATTTTTATCGCTGATTATCAACACCATGCCAAATTTTTCACGCTTCATTGAAATTGGTCAATTTCGGGGGATAACTTTTTAAGAGGAATTATATATTATGGCTAAAAATGTAGTTGAACGACACTAAAATAGTGAACTATGGGCCAGTGGCATACCCTACACCTATTTGATGATAAGCGCTTCTATACTGACACTGTTCCGCTGCTCAAAGGTCAGCAGGGAGATATTCAGGCGTATTATATCATGTATGAACAAACTTGTACTAAAGGAATATGCGATATTCCATTAACAGAACTTGTAGCCGTCTTTAACCAGCTTAAAGGCTACCGGCTGGATTATCTTCCATTTATGGAGGTGATCCACAAGGAATGGTATCCATTTCTGTCTACCCTTCCATGGACTTATCACCTGTCTGCCTTCTTTGAGTATGTCGTATTCTCTCATTGTGCTGACTATGCGCCATACTTCCGATTAGGAAAACATGCTGCTTTACACCGCATGCCGGGAATCAACAGCAATGGTCTGAGCTATGAGATCCTTGGTGAATTAAGCATGATTTACCCAGGCATCTTCACCGTGGAAGGAATGGGCGTAACAGGTTGGATCACCAGTGAGGAAGTGAAAGAGCTACTAGCAGGATTAAAAAATGAAGAAACTATTAACGATATAGAAGACTTTATTGCCTTCCTGGAAGTGAGTGCCTCTCTGGACATGGGCATCATAGCGGGGGTAGATCTCCGGGAAGATGCACTCAGGAAATTACCTTCATTTAAATTCAGTAAGAGAGACATGTGGGACTTGCAACTGATAGAAAGACTCGCAATCGAATAATGCATAATCCTGGTTAATAATCGGTTGAGATGCTATAGCGGATGATCTAATATTGATTTTAGGGATATCAAATGGCCTGGTTACCATTTAGAACAAAAATGTCAATAAAGGTTGCGCGTATGGATTGCTTGTGGATATGGTCTGTGAATGGTTTCGATAAGTTGAATATTCAAAGAACCTATACCAAAGCAGGCCTTCTCTTAATTGCGCTCTGCTAACTGCAGAACCCTGACCTCGCAGCTGTACTGGAGCAGTTGAAGGCGTTCCTCACCCAGCAAATGTTTGTTGATATTCGGTGCCCCAGGGATGGGGCAAATTCATTCCCAGGCATTTACTATAGGACAACGACTGTGCGCAGGCAAATGCTTGTTATTATTATATCCGATTCAGATAATAGATATGCAAGTATCTTCATAATGTATGGCAATTCCCGGAGCATTCGTTTTCCCACAATTCATCCTGTTTATTAAATACTACCTGTTCCAATGGCTGTAGACTACGATGGATATAGCATTGCTTTTTTATTCCTTTATTCGTACTGTCTCTGATGGCGTAGTTTACCTGTGCCGTATCATTGAAATAACCGACCTGACCAAAACTGGTTAGGCCTGCTAAAAGGAATAATAAGGTATATAGGGTTGTACGGATAGCTTTCCTGGAATTACAGTTACTTATTTACAGCCAGATGTTTACATATCACAATAAATACCCAAAAACATAAAGCCTTTGAAATATGCCATATAAGGAATAGCGCCTATATCCTCGTGCATGTTTTTGGCATAATGTGGGAAAAAGAAATAATCATACAGGAAACTGCTTTGCTCATAAGGATGCCTGCCCTTATAATTAATAGCTGTAGGGGTAAATATGATTTCGTTTAAAAAATCGCTATTATAGTATTCTTTATTAACAATATTAAAATAAGTGCCTAACACAGTTTGTGCATCTCTGATATTTTCGTTGATACGTTGCCTGTTACCTTCGAGTTGATCAAGGAACTTTCTTACATCATCCCAGTTAACCCCGGTAGCAAGATCAGTTACTTTTATTTCAATGGTAATGGAATACTGATCAATCAACCACTCATTATCCAGGCTGCGCCACATGTTTACTCTTTCTTCAAATACGAACACATAACTGTTACCCTTTACCACTAATTCCTGGGTTTGCTTTTGCATATTGTGTTTTTATAAATTACATATGGTATTTGCACCAAAACTTATCTGGTAACAATGTGGACAACGGACAGGTTTCCAAAGGGTTGCCCTTTATCAGTAATTCCAAATATAATTAAATATTTATAAGTTGCACAACCTCACCACCTGTATCTGTCATGATAGTGAAATCTGCCTTTAGTAGCTGACCAAGGATGCTCATAACATAGAGTGCAGTTGACTGGGTTCCCAACCCAACGAAATAATTTCCATACCCTCATTTTAACATTCAATACGATTCATTAAAACTATAAATAATTGCAAAGGATGATTGTAGGTATTCCAGTAGGTGGGAGAAAAAATGGTTAACAATACAATGGTTATATTTATACCACTTCCAAAAAATAGAGAAAGTTATGAGCCAATAAGGTTCAATCATTTGGTGGTGATAACCGTCGTTGGCTTTAATTTCTTATGGTGTTCGTAAAATAATCTGATCTGCCCTGGACTTGATGTAGTTCGTAATTAACAGCAAATACCTCGGACTTAGGTTTTTGGTTATGGATACTTTGTGAACATTAATTAGAATAAGTGATTTGAAGAATTACGTAACATTTTATAACAGTCTTATAGTTAGTGTTATAAGAAAAATACAATCATTAATCTTAAAATTATGCCCGACAACGAACTCGATTGGCAGGAATATGAAGCTATCACCAAATACATTTATGGCGCACTCAATGACCAGTATGGAGTTAAGGTAAAAGATTTTGGACGCAACTGCAAAGTCAAAGGGAAATCAGGAGTAGAGCATCAGGTTGATGTACTGACTGAACAATTCGATGGTGAGCGACATATCCTTACAGCGATCGAATGTAAATATTCCAGGAAGAAAGTAAACAAGGATATCGTTACGAAGCGTCGGAGTGTTAACGAAAGTGTTAACTTTTAAAAGCTACAACCACTAATAGGAAAGTGGGCTGAAGAGTAAAAAGCAGCCGTAGTGCTGCTTTTTACTTAGTTGCCTGACCTGGATTCGAACCAAGACAAACAGAGTCAGAGTCTGTCGTACTACCGTTATACTATCAGGCAATAGTTATTTGTCGTTCGGGACGGCAAAATTATAACTTTCTAAAACAAAAAGCAAAATTTATTTTAAAAAACTTACGGCCATAAAAAAGCCCCGCTATATGCGGGGCTTTTCCTCTATTATAAATGAGATTATTTATAAGTCGCGGCCAGTTCCAATGCCTTATAAGCATTGACCACACCACCTGTTTTACACAGATCTGTCATCTGTACCTGCTTAGGCTCACCCTCTTCATCACCACCAATTGCCACCGTATGCTCCACTTTCACCACTGATTTCAGGATGATGTCTTTTACCTGTATAGCTGTCAGCTTAGGATAATAAGAACGGATCAGTGCAGCCAGACCAGTTACCACCGGTGCTGCCATACTTGTTCCATCATGGTAGTCGTATTTTGAACCAGGAATAGAAGAATAGATCGCTACACCCGGTGCAAATACATCCACTGCATTCTTGCCATAGTTAGAGAAGGAAGCTGGCAACGTTTCATCATCATCCGGACCTGAAGCACCTACTTCAATCCAAGCCTCCGCTGTACCACCACCCAGATAATTACGGTTTGGATAGTTCGCTACAGAGTCTGTATTTTCACCATCATTACCTGCCGCATGTACCAGCAGTACATCCTTAGACATGGCATATTTTACTGCATCATCCACCGCTTTCTTATTTGGAGAGTAAGGTTTACCAAAGCTCATATTGACTACCTTAGCACCATTGTCTACCGCATAACGCAGCGCATTTGCCACATCCTTGTCTCTTTCATCACCGTTAGGCACTGTACGTACTGACATCAGCAACACATTGTCAGCTACCCCATTGATACCCAGGTTATTATTGCGGGCAGCACCAATGATACCCGCTACGTGCGTACCGTGATCAGCATCCGGACCGGTTACATCGTTATTACCATAATAGTGCTCGTCAACATTTACATAGTTGTCACCTACAATTGCACGTGGATCATAATCCAGGTTCAGCTGGTAATCAGCCTGCTCCTTGAAGTGATCATAGGCTTTATCCAGCTCATTGGCCTTGAAGGTTTTATAGTCAGGGTAGCGCAGCAGCTGCTGGCCTACCACCTGCTTGATCTGCTCTTCTACCGGATTATCTGCATTAAACGCCTGGAAATCAGCCGCTGTAGGATTCTCCTTGTTCATTTTGGCTACCATGGTATCCAACATACCCTTGAAACGGGAAATGCCGTACAGGGTTTTCTTTGCCTCATCCAGCTCCTGATCATACTTAGCACGCAGTTGTTTATACTGATAAAGACCGGTGGTATCTGCCGAAGAGTTGGCAAAACGTGCCTGACCTGCCCGAACCAGGCGGGTCAGTTCCAGGTTGTCATAATCTACATTGCCTTTAGAAGATCCGATGAAGTCCCAGCCATTAATATCGTCTATATAGTGATTCTTGTCGTCATCCTTACTATTACCTCTTTTCTCCTTCAGGTTTACCCAGAGGGCAGATTTAAGGTCTTCATGGGCGGTATCAACACCGCTATCGATAATGGCTACTACTACAGGTTTAGATTTCTTGTCTTTCAGCAGCTCATTGTATGCCTTCTCTACACTGATACCGAAAACGGAATCTTTCTGCAGGTCCATATTCTGCCAGTTGGGCAGTTGTGCATGCACCATGGAGGCAGATAATAACAATGCGATGCCGATGGTTACGTTTTTGAAAATACTCATATGCTTTGATCATTGACTCCACAGTAGCAGTTCAATAGTAAATATGTGCTCCCGGGGTAGGTTTTATGTTTGTTTTTAAAGTTGTCTGTGCTTGAGGGGCCTTTAAGAGCCGAAAATAGCCAATATAAACCTTTAAAAATGTTAAAAGTTAAAGTAGCCAATCACCGCCAGCCACACTATTGCCATGATAATCAAAGGAATCCATGCTGGCAATAATTTGTAGGGAGGAATGCCTCTCAAAAGCAGGCGCCATACCGGAAAACTCAATAAAAGGGCGAAAATAAGGGAGGGGAAAAATATTACGTCAGTTCTGCCGGTCCTGTTATGCAGGATCATTTGCAGGTGAAAGTATTCGAACAGCATAGCACCCAGCATTACAAAGGGAATACTCTTTAGCCGGCCTGTGTTCCGGAGGTTTACGCAAAATAAGATAGCACCACCAATGGGTGTCATCAATATCGTGAAGATGGCAATAAAGATCCTTGAATAGAGCGCTGGTCTTTGATCACTGCTTGCTGACATACGTTAATATTAATGTCGCAAGATAGTATAAAAAGGAGAAGCTGTCTCAAAAGTAAATTTTACCGGTTTTATTGGGTAGCTGAAGAAACAAAACATCGTATGAACGATTTCGGTAGCTTTCAGATTACTTTTGAGGCAACTTCTCTGTTGATTTATTTCCATCCACCTCCGAGGCTCCTGTACAGCGTCACAACAGCTTGTAACTGTTGCAATTTGTCGCTGATACTGTTCAGCTGGGCGGTGAGCAGACTTTGTTCGGATGTTAGTACATCCGTGTAGTTGGTATTGGAAGTGTACTTCAGTAATTCTTTCGTATAGTCCACTGCTTTCTGCAAATAGGTTATTTGCTGTCCCCTGATGGCGGCCTTATCCACAGCTGCATTGTAGTCAAATAAGGCGTTGGTCACCTCCTGTCCTGCTGTGAGCAGGGTTTGTTTGTAAGTAGCCAGATATTCTTCCTGATTGGCTTCCGCTACGCGTAACCGTTGTTTGTTCAGCCCCTGCTGAAAAATAGGTTGGGTCAGACTTGCTGCGATGCTGCCAAAAAAATGGGAAGCGTCGAAAAAGTTATTCAGGCTGGTCCCATTCAAGCCACCCGTAGCCGAAATAGACAGGCTGGGGTAGAAGTAGGTCCGGGCTACATTGGTCAACTCGTAGTAGTACCTGAGCTGATATTCAGCTTGCTGTACATCCGGACGATTGGCAAGTAATTGTGCCGGTACCCCTGTTTTCAAATCTGCATTCACAGACTGATCGGCCAGTATACCTCTTTCGATGCTACTGGCTGGACGACCCAGATATACACTGATCGTATTCTCTGTTTCCCGGATGTTCTGCAACAGATCCGGAATAGTCACTTCTGCAGAGTAGCGGTTGGCTTCACTTTGTACCACATCAGCACCAGTTACTACATCACTTTCCTTCAGGGTCTTCATGGTTTCCACATCAGCTTTGCGGTTCTCCACAGTCTGACGGGTAATCCGTAATTGTTCGTCATAAGCCAGCAGGGAATAGTAATTAGTCGCAATGTTGGCAATCAACTGTGTCATTACCGCCCTGCGGTAAGCCTCACTCTTCAGAAAGTTGGCCATATAGGCACGTTTGGTGCTGCGCAGCTTACCCCATATATCGGCTTCCCAGCTGGCGGTAGCGGACAACTGGTAGGTGCGGTTATAGGTGATAAAGCTACCACCCTGAGAGATGGCTACCTTTTGCTGGGTCACAGAAGCCGTACCTGATACGGTAGGGAAGAAGGCTTCCTTACTCTGGCGTAGATTGGCCGCTGCCGCATTCAGACGGGCATTGGCAATCTTCAGGTCCAGGTTATTCTCTATGCCTTCACGGATCAGTGCCTGCAGGTGTGGATCGGTGAATAACTGAGTCCATGGCAGATCGGCCATGTTCGTAGTATCGGTCGTCGTACTGTCGCGGTACAACTTGCTGATGTCTGTATTCTCCGGTTGCTTGTAAGGCCTGGTAACCCTGCACGAAGCAACAAAGGTAGCAGCAGCAAGTATGACCAACAGTGCCTGTTTATTATTGGATTTCATGTGTTACGCTTTTAGTGTCAGTATCTTCATCTTCTTCTTCGTGCCTTTTAGTGCTTACTTTCTCCTGCAGGGTCTGGAAGATGATAAATAATACAGGGATCATGAATACGCCTATCACGGTACCGAAGAGCATCCCGCCTACTGCCGCTGTACCGATGGAGCGGTTACCATTCGCACCGGCGCCGGTAGCGAACATGAGTGGCATCAAACCAAAGATGAAGGCAAAGGATGTCATGAGGATGGGTCGGAAACGTGCTTTCGCACCATCTACCGCCGATTCCAACAGTGTCATACCATGTCGTCGTCTTTCTACTGCATACTCTACGATGAGGATGGCATTTTTGGCCAACAGACCAATCAACATGATCAGCGAGATCTGGAGATAAATGTTATTGTCAATACCAAAGATGCGGGCAAAGAGGAACGTTCCTGTCAGACCAACCGGCAGCGATAACAGTACCGCAAATGGTAACAGATAACTTTCATATTGTGCACTCAACAGGAAGTATACGAAGACCAGGCAGAGAATGAACACATAGGTGGATTGGGTACCACTGCTTTGCTCCTCCCTGCTGATACCGGAAAATTCGTAACCATAACCCGGTGGCAGTTTTTCTTTCGCTACTTCTTCAATCGCTTTCAATGCCTGACCAGAGCTATATCCATTATTCGGCGCACCACTTACCGACATGGCAGTGAACAGGTTGAAACGCGCAATACTTTCAGGTCCGTATACTCTGGTTAGCGTTACAAATTCAGTGATCGGCGCCATTTTGGAATCGGACGTCTTCACATAGATCTTATTCAGTCCTTCTATATTCGCCCTGTAAGCCGTATCTGCCTGTATCATTACACGGTATTGCTTACCGAACAGATTGAAGTTGGATGCGTAATAACCACCATAGTACACCTGCATGGCATTCATGATGTTATCCACCGTGAGGCCGGCTTCTTTCACTTTGGACACATTTATTTCCAACAGATATTGTGGGAAGTTAGGGTTAAAGGTGGTGGAAGCATATTGTATTTCAGGACGCTTGTTCAATTCCCCAAGGAAGGTCTGTGCTACCTTGTAAAATTCATCGGTCGTATGACCGCCCTTGTCCTGCAATTGGAACGAGAAACCACCCGCTACTCCGAAACCGGTGATAGTGGGCAGCGAAATTGGGAGAATCTGTGCACCCCGGATGTGTGATGACTTTTGCATCAGTGCACCGATTACATCCGTATTGCTCATGGTTCGGTCTTTCCAGTTTTTCAGTTCAAGAATGATCATGGCATATGAGCTACCACTACCTGCAAGAATGTTCAGCCCCACCATACGCAGCGAGTTGTTCACAGCAGGAATAGTACGGGCTATGCTGTCCAGTTCATTGGCCACCACAGTAGTACGTTCCATGGAAGTTGCCGCCGGCATACTAACATTCACGAATATGGTTCCCATATCTTCATCAGGCACAAAGCTGCTGGATGTAGATGACATGAGGTAATACAGGCCGCCTCCAAAGAGAGCCACACCCAGCAATACCAGCCAGCTCTTTTTAGACAGGAAGGTTACAGAGCGGGTATATTTAGTGGTAACAGTATCGAAAGCAGTATTGAATGAAGTATAAAACCGCTGCATCACATTCTTCTTCTTATGCTCTTCTGCATGTGGTTTCAGGAAGAGCGCTGCCAGTGCCGGACTCAGTGTCAACGCGTTTATAGCAGAGAGGATGATGGCAATCGCAAGGGTGATACCAAATTGCTTGTAGAATACACCTGTAGATCCGCTGATGAATGTTACCGGTACGAATACCGCTGCCATCACGAGCGTAATGGATACGATCGCTCCCGAGATCTCACCCATCGCATCAATAGAAGCTTTTCTCGACGATTTATACCCCTTATCCAGTTTGGCGTGTACAGCCTCGACGACGACGATAGCGTCATCCACCACTATACCAATGGCCAGCACCAAAGCAAACAGGGTAAGCAGGTTGATACTGAAACCAAAGAGGTTCAGGAAGAAGAAGGTACCAATGATTGCCACCGGTACAGAGATGGCCGGAATGAGGGTAGACCGGAAGTCCTGCAGGAAGATGAACACCACAATAAACACCAGGATGAAGGCTTCTAACAGGGTATGAATTACCTTTTCGATACTTGCATCCAGGAATTTGTTGATGTCCACCATGTTGGTGGTATGTAATCCCTTAGGGAAGTTTTTCTCAGCTTCAGCAATGATTTTTTTACAATCATTAATTACCTGGCTGGCGTTGGAACCAGCAGTCTGATTGATGGATACGTTGGTAGCAGGATTGCCGTTTACGGTAGCCATGCTGTTGTAAGACTGTGCACCCAGTTCAATACGGGCGATATCTTTCAGACGCAGGAACTGGCCATTGCCGGTAGATTTGATAATGATGTTTCCAAATTCATCCATGCTTTTCAGCTTACCACTATAGCGAATTACGTATTGGAAGCTCTGGTTACCCTGCTCACCAAACTTACCGGGGGCAGCTTCGATGTTCTGGTCACTGAGGGCGCTGGTTACATCAGAGGGTACCAGGCCATATACCGACATCACATCCGGTTTAAGCCAGATACGCATGGAGTAGTTCATGGAACCGAAAGCACTTGCATTACCAACCCCGTTTACCCTTTTCAGGGCAGGGATCAGGTTGATCTCCGCATAGTTCTGCAGGAAGGTCTGATCATAAGCCGGGTTATCGCTATAAATAGCGGTGATGAGCAGGTTACTGCTCTGTTGTTTTTTTACGGTGACCCCTGCCTGTGTAACTTCAGCAGGCAACAGGCTGGAAGCGGTAGATACACGGTTCTGTACGTCTACGGCTGCCATGTCCGGGTCACGGCCTACATTGAAATATACATTGATGGAAGCGGAACCTTCGTTTGTAGCGGTGGAAGTCATGTAGGTCATTCCTTCCACACCGTTGATCTGTTCTTCCAGGGGCACGATCACACTTTTCAGTACTACGTCGGCATTAGCCCCGGTATAGCTGGCAGACACCTGCACCGTAGGAGGGGCGATGTCCGGATATTGCGCTATCGGCAGCGATACGAGTCCAAGGATACCCAGTATGACAATGATCACCGAGATCACCGTACTGAGTACAGGACGTTCTATAAATGTCTTAAGCATAATTCCTTTTTTAATAATGGGCTAGTCAATCTTCTGGTAAAGGCTGTCGGCATTGACAGGGCGTGGCTTGATCAGCGTGCTGTCGCGCAGGGTGCTGGCACCTTCCAACACCACCACATCGCCGGGTTTCAGGCCACTCTTAACGATGAAGAATTGCCCGTTGTCATTTGCGGTAGTCGTGATAGCATGACTCATTGTATAATTATCTTTTGTCACGATGTAAGCAAAGCGTTTGTCCTGCAGTTCGTATGTCGCTCCCTGAGGAATAACCAGTGCGGAATCTTCCGATCTTGGAATTCTGATGATTGCGCTGGCGCCACTTTTGATGATGCCCATCGGGTTGGGAAAAGTGGCTTTGAACTGTACCGTACCTGTAGAAGTTGCGATCAATCCGCTGGCGGTTTCAATCTTACCTTTCAGGGAATATTCGCTGCCGTTGGCTAATACCATGGTTACTTCCGGCAGGTGTTTTACCTTTTCTTCGAGTGTGTTGCCGGGCACTTCTTCAGAGAAGTCCAGCAGTTGTTTTTCATTCAGCGAAAAGTAGGCGTATACATTACCGATGTTAGAGAGGGTCGTCAATGCTTCGGTGCTGGTGCTGCTTACCAGGGCACCAATCTTGTAGGGAATGGTACCTATCACGCCATCAGCAGGAGCTTTGATGATGGTGTAGCCCAGGTTGGTTTCGGCATTGGCCAGAGTGGCTTGTGCCTGTGCCAGTGCAGCCTGTTTTGCTTCCAGTGTGTACTGTGCAGATTCCAGCTGGTACTTGCTCACGATATCTTTTTCTACCAGCGGACGTACTTTGTTTACATCCATCTGTGCAGCGTTTACATCGGCCACAGCGCTTTTGATAGTGGCTCTGGCAGTCACCACATTTTGTTCATACTCCGGGTTGTTGATGGTGAACAGCAGTTGCCCTTTTTTTACATTGGCTCCTTCATTAACGTAAATGTCTTTCACATATCCATCTACTTTAGGTCTGATCTCGATGACCTGCTGGCCCTGGATAGTGGCAGGAAAATCATAGTGAATGGTGGCCTTGACAGGAGCTAACGAAATGACCGCATAGTCCTTTGCTGCACCGTCCTGGCTGTGAATTTCCTTCTTGTTATTGCCACAGGACAGCAGTAGAAGTGCTGCGCCGGCGACCGGTAAATACATCTTCGACATATAAGTTTTAAATTACGTAAGTGACAAAAAAGTTCAGCTGATCACAGGGGTATTTAGTTTGCAGATGACTGGTTAAAGAGTGTATTCAGTATCACTGTCTTCCTTTCTTTAACAATCTTTTCATAATCCTGTTCATTCAGTCCAAACAAATGCTGATTGAGGGGTTTCACAATAAATGGATAAACTACAAGTGAGAAAAGATTCATGATGAAGTGCACGGGATTGGAGCGCTGAATGGTTCCTTTGTCCATCTCCTGCTGTACTTCATGTAAAAAGGGTTGAATAAACACTTCCGGATCATCTTTGAATTGGTGGCCGGTGTGCATGGAGGTCATCATGGATATTTCCAGGTATGGATAGGTCTGTAACCTTGTTAGGAATACGTCCACGAATTGCTCTATCTTTTTTCGGAAAGGAAGTGCTGCACCAAGCACTGATTGGGATTCCCTGATGGATTCCAGTCTGGCTTTTTTAAATACCGCGTCAAACAGCTGGTCCCTCGACTTGAAATAGTAGTGTATCAAAGTCCGGTTTACGCCCGCAGCATCGGCAATATCCTGTGTGGTGGCATGCAGACGACCTTCTGTGAAGAAGACATGCATGGCAGTATCAATAATGATCTGCTCTGTTTTTTTATCTTTTGCCGCCATTTTTAACAAAATTGTCAAACAAAAGTAAGGGGAGAGAAAAAAGGATTGGGGGACAACGCGCTAAATTGGCGATTTTCTGAGATGTAAACCGAAATTTATACGGACATCACTTCCTGTTGAAAAGCACTGGGCCGTTTGTTAGTGACCTGATAAAATACCTTACTGAAAGCAGCTATATTACTATATCCGGTTTGGTAGGCTATTTCACTCAGGGTTTGATTTGTTTGTAATATCATTTCAATTCCTTTCACTACCCGCAGCATTTTCAGGTATTGAACAAAGGACATATCGAGTATATTATGAAATAAACGGGAGAGGGTACGGGGACTGATATCAAATTCGTTACTGAGAGATTCCAGGGTAATTTCCTGATCGAAATGGCGGCTGATAAACTGCACGATGGGGGCAAGACGTTCATTGGTGGTGGTAGGCAGGGCCACGGGAAGGGTAGTAGTGCTAACTTCTGGCAGGATATCTTTTAACGACGCCAGGAACCGGAAACCAGGCTCGCCGGGTTGGACATGACCTTTCCATCGCGAGGAGTAGTTGATCATCTGCAGCAACAGTTCATTTACCGGATAAATGCCCATTTTATTATAAAAAGGGGATTGCTGATCATCAGCATTATAAAAATAAATATTACGGGTAGCAGTGAAACTGGAGTGCCGGACCTGAATGTAATGTTCCTGGTGTTTAGGTATCCATATATAATGGCGTGCGGGGATAACAAATGATCTGTCCGGCAGGTTACAATAGGCGATACCACCTTCCACATACGTCAGCTGTCCTTTATGATGGGCATGCATGGACCATTTACGTTCTACTTTATCAGTCATTACAAATACCGAATCGGGGATCGTGTCAATATCTGCTAAATATTCTTCCAGGAACATGTGGCGCGTTTGGATAAATAATTGGCAATTTAGATAAAATGGCTCGTTTCCCATAGCACTAACTTTGCATGCAGAATAATGATTATGCGACCGAATACCAAAAGGGTATGTGCATTACTGCCTGTTTTAGTTTTTTCGATGTGTGCAGTAGCACAAAAACCTTCCGATACCACAGCCCCAATTCATTTAACACTTGAACAAGTATGGGATAAAGCAGCACAGAACAACAAAAAGGTTCAGATGGCTCATCTCCGTGTACAAACCAGTGAAGAATCCCTGAAGAATGCAAAGGCAGAACGTCTGCCTGAGATCGATGTGAATGGCGCTTATGCAAGGGTAACGAATATGCCTATGTATGAAGATGGATTTTTTCATACACCTACATTATACCCTGTGTTACATAACTACTACAAGGTAGGCGGGGATGCTTATTTCAATGTCTATAATGGAAATAAGACCAACCTCGAAATTCAAAAAGGACAAACGGAACATGCTATAACGAAAGAACAAGAGAATCTGACGCTGTCTGAAGTGAAATTCAGCGCAGCGGTCTGTTACCTGGATCTGGTGCGCAGCTGCCGGTTCAAAGAATTAATAGCAAAGGATATAGAAGACCAGCAGAAGCAGTTGGCCCACATCCAGGAACTACAGAAGAATGGTGTTGTACTAAAGAGCGATGTGTTGAGAGCACAACTGAGATTATCCCGGCAACAGATGGGGATGGTGCAGATTGATAATGATATTGCAATTGCCCGTCAGCGGCTTGCTATCCTGATTGGTGACGATGAAAATGAGCGCATAGATGCGGATAGTATGCTTACTGATGGCAATGCAATACCGGGGTCGTATGAAGAGTACCTGAATGTAGCCGCTACACATGCGTTCCAGTTAAAAATTTCAGAAGGAGAATCAGTACTGAAGAAGCTCACACTGAAGCGTGTAAAAGCAAACGTCTCGCCAAAGGTAGGGCTGTTTGCAGAGTACAATTTCGCTTATCCGCAGATACAGTGCTACCCTTATGCTAATGCGGCTTATGGTTTAGGAATGTATGGTGTAAAAGCAAGCTTTCCTATTTCAGCATTCTATCATAACAAGCACAAAGAAAAGGCAGCTGTCCTTGAACTAAAAAGAGAAGAAGTAGCGCACGAAGAAACCAGTGATGTAATCAGACAACAGGTGAAAGAAAGTTACCTCCGATATCAGGAAGCGTTGACGAGAATAGATGTGGCAGAGACCAACATTAATCAGGCAGTAGAAAACGCAAGGATTGTAAACAACACCTACTTTAACCAGTTATCCCTCGTGACCGACCTGCTGGATGCAGATACACAATTGCTCCAGACCCGTTTTGACCTTGTTTCAGCTAAGATCGCAGCACGCGTACAATACTATCAGTTACAAAAAGTAATAGGCAATTTATAATTATGGCAAATTATGCAAAGACCGATAAGGTGATTACCACTATCACCGGATGGGTAGCCGGTTTAATATTGGTGGGATTGGCGATATGGGGCATCATCACACTCTTGACCTTATATAAATTCGAAGAGACGAATGATGCCCAGGTAGAAGAATATATCAACCCGATCACGAACCGTGTAGTGGGATATATTACCAGAATCAACTATGAAGAAAACCAGGATGTGAAGAAAGGAGATACCCTGCTCCTGATTGACGACAGTGAGTATAAATTACAACAGCAGGAAGCCAACGCAGCCCTGTTGAATGCAAAAGCACAGATCCAGGTACTGGAATCCAGCATTTCTACTACAGCAAAAACAGCCACGGTAACACAGGCCCAGATTGGGGCTGCAAAAGCAAAGTTGTGGAAGCAACAGCAGGAAATGGACCGTTATCAAAAATTGTATGATGTAGAATCTGCTACCAAACAACAGTTGGAAAATGTGCAGACGGCACTGGATGTAGCCAAAGCAGATTACCAGACGGCCCTGAACAACTATGCCGCTTCTGAATCGAAAGTAGGTGATATCAAAGCACAGAAACAGGCATTGTTGGCCGAAATAGCGCGCAGAGAAGCGATGTTGGGTAGAAATTCACTGGATGTATCCTACACGGTAATTAAAGCCCCCTATGATGGTAAAATGGGCCGCCGTACTATAGAGGAAGGACAGCTGGTTCAGGCCGGGCAGACACTGGCATTCATCGTGAACCAGACTGCCGGTAAATGGATTGTAGCCAACTTCAAGGAAACGCAGGTGCGCCATATGCACGTAGGACAGGAGGCAAAGATTGAAATAGACGCTTACCCCGGAAAGATATTTAATGGTCAGATAGCATCTTTATCTCCCGCTACTGGTTCCCGTTTCTCGCTGTTACCTCCGGATAACTCAACCGGTAACTTTGTGAAGATCGTACAACGTATACCAGTACGGATAAAATTGACTGACAAAGCAGATGCTGATTTATTACTTCGCGCAGGTATGAATGCAACTGTGAAGATTGCAAAATCAAAATGAAAAAACTGACGATATTCAAACCCTGGGCTACAGCTTCGGAATGGTTTGTCAGGTTCGTTATTTTTCTGAACCTGCTGCCCAACCTGCTGATGTTCGGTATCTCCGTATCCAGTGGCCCCGCATCCGCCGGCTACTATGGTATTGAGCCACCGGATGTGCAGTATTCCATGGTATTGTTCTATGCTTCACTGGCAGGTTTCTTTGCATTGGAAAGGCGCTTCTTTCAATACATTGCTACAAAAGAATACCTGTTGATGGGGGCGGTGATACAGATTATTACTTCTTATGGTTGTTATAAAACTCATAACCTGTATATACTCCTGAGCCTGCGTTTTATACAAGGTATGGCGAACTGTATTTCATCTTCTGTATGTATAACATTGATCTTTAGCAGGCTGCGTACCAACCGCCAAAGGGAGATCGGGTATTCACTTTTTTATGGCAACCTGTTATGTATAACTGCTTTCAGTGCATTGATCACGGCTCCGTTGCTGGACGCGTTTGATTACAATGTGCTGTACAAATGGATGATCTTTACCTATATACCGGGTACATTATTGTTGTTTGTGATGATGAATCCGGTGCGGTTAAATAAGCGGTTTCCGTTGTATCAGCTGGATTGGGCAAGCTTTGTAATTTATACCACGGCATTGAGTTTATTAGGCTACGTGCTCTTGTATGGGCAGCAATATTATTGGTTCAGTGATAGCAGGATTTTATGGGCGTCGATGGGGGTGGTCGTGTTAGGTGTGCTGCATGTGATCAGGCAGAAATACCTGAAAAGACCGTATCTGAGTCTGGAAGTGTTTAAGAATAAGAATTATGTGGTAGGGATGGTATTGATCTTTGTATTATATATCTGCAGAGGGGCATTGAATGTTACTACGGGGTATTTTACGGGTGTATTGGGTATGGACCCAAGGCATTTGGCTTATATCCTGGTGGCGAATGTGACGGGGATTTTGCTGGGTGTCCTGGTGAGTTCACGCATGATCACCACAAATATGAAAATGCGGTGGATCTGGATGATAGGGTTTGGTTTGATGCTGGTGTTTCACCTGTGGATGAACTTTCTGTTTGCAACAATGGCGGATGTGGATACTTTTGTCGTACCATTGATTGTGCAGGGAATGGGAGCGGGTATGCTGATGGCGCCGATCATTATCTTTTGTATTTCTTCTGTGCCGGCGCATCTGGGTAGTACAGCTTCGGCTACAGGGGTATTGTTCCGTTTTTCAGGTTTTTGTAGCAGTATTGCGTTGATCAATTATTTTCAGTTGTACGATAAGAGCAGGCATTATAATCGTTTTCTGGATAAACTGACTTCATTGGATCCGTTGGTGAACGCGAAATTAGGTGTGTATAAGATGGGATTGATGGCGAAGGGCTTGCCGGCGGACAGGGCTACAAAAGCAGCTACGGGGTTGTTGTACCGTTCTGCTGATGTACAGGCGCAGATCCGGTTTTCGATGGATTATTATTATTTGATCAGTATTATGATTATCGGTGTGATATTGTTGATCGCATGGATACCCTATCTGAATAAGACGGTGATTGATTTGAGGAGGAACCAACCGGCACCGGCGGCTTATTAACATTTTCGTTAAATTCGGGTTTTTAAAGAGTACCCGACCCCCAGCGTCGACGATTATCCCCAATATGATCAACAAACTATTATTCTGCCTGTTTTTTCTGACAGCTACCGCTGTATCGGGTCAATCCATTTTTCAGTATGCAAAATGGATTGTACCCGGATTCAAAGAAGACACAGCACTCCGGCCTTGTCCGGTATACACCAAAGACATTGACGTGGAAAAGGGATTGCGTTCTGCCACCCTATACATCACTGCACATGGCCTTTACGAGGCAAATTTCAATACAAAAAGAGTGGGGGATGCCTACTTTACCCCCGGATACACCCGATATGACAAGCGGCTGCAATACCAGCAGTATGATGTAAAACCCCTCCTGAAAAAGGGGCGTAACGCAGTTCGTGTGACGGTAGGAGAGGGTTGGTATAGAGGCCGGTTCGGTGGTAACATGGAGCCGGATACCTACGGTAACGATGCAGGCCTGCTCTTTCAGCTGGATCTGATCTATAATGATGGCAGACAGATCTCTATCGTGTCTGATAGCAACTGGTTATGTAGTACCGGTCCTATTCGTTATTCCGGTCTGTACGAAGGTGAATTGTACGATACACGTCGTGTTAAAACCAGTCTGGCCGTACCTGTAGCAACGGCAGATTTTCCCAAAGAAATATTGGTAGCAGGCAGTACACCACCAGTAAGAGAAAAAGAGCAATTCCATCCATTAAAAGTGTGGATTACTTCCAATGGCGAGCAGGTGATTGACTTCGGACAAAACCTGGCTGGCTGGGTTCGTTGCACGCTGAAGGGGAAGCCTGGCGATACAATCCGTTTATATCACGCAGAAATACTGGATAAAGCAGGTAATTTCTATACAGGTAACCTGAGAGAAGCGCAGGCTACTGATACTTATATTCTCGATGGTAAGGGCAGGCAAACATTTCAGCCTCATTTCACCTGGCACGGCTTCCGGTACGTGAAAGTAGAAGGTTGCAAGGTGAATGCGAACGACTTTACAGCGATAGCACTCTATTCAGATCTTGCACCTGCAGGTTCATTTTCCTGTTCCAATTCAATGCTGAACCAGTTATGTCATAACATAACATGGAGTTTTAAAGGCAATTCTCTCGATATTCCTACAGATTGTCCACAGCGCAGCGAACGTCTTGGCTGGACGGGTGATGCACAGGTGTTTTGCAGGACGGCCAGTTACCTGTTCGATGTAGATGCCTTCTTCAGTAAATGGTTGCAGGACTTAGCTGCCGAACAGGCCCCGAATGGCGCTATACCCAGTATTGTTCCTGATGTGTATAAAAAGTACCGTAAAGATCCCCGTGGTGGTGCTGCTGGTTGGGCTGATGCGGCTACTATTATTCCATGGACCCTGTATTGGGTATATGGAGATACCGCCGTTTTAAGGCGGCAGTATGCAAGTATGAAAGCCTGGGTAGACTACATTAACAGTGTAAGTAAGGATGGCCTCTGGACCGCCAATGGATACGGGGACTGGCTGGCTCCCGGTGATTCTACTTCCCTGCCTTATATTGACCAGTGTTACTGGGCCAATTCTACACAGTTATTAATCAATACCGCAAAGATTTTAGGAAAGACAGATGAGGTGGAAAAGTACACGCATTCATTGCAGGATATCAAATCGGCTTTCTTAAAAAATTATATTTCTCCTGAAGGTGTCGCCATTACAAATACACAAACCGCTTATGTACTGGCTTTGCAATTTGACATGCTGCCCGGCAATATGAAAAAGAAAGCTGCGGATAGACTGGCTACCCTTGTTACCAACAATAACAATCACCTGGCTACCGGCTTTTTAGGTACACCTTATTTGCTGCATGCCCTGAGTGAAAACGGATATACCGATCTGGCTTATAAAATACTGAATCAGGAAACATGTCCTTCCTGGTTGTATCCTGTAAAAATGGGGGCAACCACCATCTGGGAAAAGTGGAATGCCATCAAACCGGATAGTGTGGTACAGGCAACTTCGTACAATCACTATTCCTATGGTGCTGTAGGGGAGTGGCTATATAGAGTCGTGGCAGGAATCGATGCGGCTAGTCCAGGATATGAAAAGATCCTGATCCGTCCACAACCGGGTGGAGGGTTGGACTGGGTAAATGCAAGTTATACCTGTCCATTTGGAAAGATCGTTTCCAACTGGAAAATCAATAACGGCAAATTTACCATGCATGTAGAAATACCTGCCGGCACCCGGGCCACAGTTTTGATTCCGGGTAAGGAAAGTGTGGAGGTGGCGGCAGGGACCTATGATTTTTAGCTGGGGTCTTTGAATTGCTTTTCCGTCAGTAACAGTGTAAATGTTAGTAACACAATCATAGGTACGATCTGGTAACGCAATACAACCGGTGTAGCAAACACACTGAATCCAAAATTGATGATCAGGAAGGCAAGCGCCATTAGCAAGGGTATCAATAAAGGTTTGTTTGCCTGCCGGAGCTTTTTGTTAGTAAGGAAGAAGATAACGCAGCCTGCAAAGAATATATTCAGGGCCATGAAGAATAGTGGGAAAATAAAGAAAATATAACCCTGAAATCCAATCGATGGAATGAGAGTGATCTCATTACTTTTCATATCGAACCAGATCCTGGCCGGATCCCATACTTCCCGCATTCCGATATTATAGGAGCCAAATTTTTCAAGGTGAGGAAGGAAGTAATTTTTCACATTCAACCACATATAGTAACGAGCAAATTCAATCGGGTAATGCTGAATCAGCCATTTGCCATAAGCGTTGTAAATAGGTGAAACTGATCCCCAGGCCTGAAATCCTCCCGGCGCGCCGGGTAAATTAGCCCAGCCATGAGTAGTTAAATAGGGTTTCAAAATAGCAGTAGGCACCTTAATGAAAAATGTACCGGGCAATTCAGCGAGATCCGCTTCCGTAGGCGGTGTTTTCTTCCAGAAAGCCCTGGCTGCTCTGTCCAGTTCCACGGTGCCAGGGGGCAGTTTTGTACTATCCACATTGATATTCCCATACATATACAGTGCATTGTTGGCAATCTGCCATCCTCCGAATACAGAGAACTCGGCTGTACCCGTCAGCTTTTTCGTTTCCTGCTGCGTATACCAGATAAAAGGGAAGATCAACAACCATGGCAATACCATTCCAATGAACTTTAACGGCCATTTATACCCTGCCAGTAAGATGGCAAACACACTTACTATAGGATAATAGATCGCCGTATACCTGATTACAAATGCGAGCCCAATCAACAGTGCCTGAAACATCAGATTGGAAAGCGTCGGTTTGTAATACATCCAGAGGTATTGTGTAAACAGGATAAGGCTTACAGAACAAAAGATGGCGTCGCTCAATACACAGTTCGCCAATACCAGAAACATGGGATTGAAAAACAAAAAGATGTAGAGGATCAGGGCAAATTGACGGGGTAATCCATATAGATACAGCACTGAGAAAAAGAAGTAGAGAAAAGTGACCAACAGTATAACATACTGTACATACACAAGAAATACGTGTGAGGAGGTAAACAGGTGAATGAAGCCAATGAATATAGAATATCCTATAGGCCATAAATTCACATTCATGTGATACAGGTTTGTTTCTATATAGCTATAGGAATCGGATATGAAATCCGGATAGGGATATAGTATTTTGAAAAGTGTGAGCTGTATCAGGCCCGCAATAAATGCAATGATGATGTACTTCCTGTTGGTACTGTTTTTGAATACGTACTGTAGGAATGATGAGGAAGCCCCGTAAGCCTCGTAGTTTTTCGCAATAGTGGTCATGATAGTAGAATGGTTTATTAGTTCTCCATGCTTGGTATAAAAGAGTTTAATTACCTGATTATAAGGTATGGATCATATTGAGGAAAACTAAAATTCTGAGCGGTTAATGGGGTTGAACTAAGATAACGAAAAAACTGTAAAACTGAAACTATGAAACAGATAATCATAATGTCTCTCGGCATATTACTGCTAAGTAGTTGCGCTTCGGATTATTATGTAACCGAACGACCCGCGCCGCCACCTGTAATAGTACAGCCTGCACCACCTTACCCCGGGGCAGTGTGGATAGGCGATGAATACAGATGGCGTGGCGGTCGTTATTACTATATACAGCCTCATTATGTACGTCCACGGGCCAACCGTACATATGTACCGGGGCACTGGAATAGTACGCCAAGAGGTCATTCATGGCAGAGAGGGCACTGGCGTTAACCGCCTGCCTCCCGTTCAAACTTATCTTTCAATATCTCTTTTAGTGGCTTTCTCAGGATCCTCGATTCTGTCCATGCCGAAAAATCAAAAAGCTGTAGCTGGTGCTTTTCATATGGATCTTGTCTGATCTGTTGAAACACCGCCTGCAGCTTTTTCCATAATGTAATTCTGTATGCCATGACAGGAGATAACTCTCCTGCACTGAGAAATTTTATCATCGTGCGTTCCAGTAGAAATGCACGCTTATTGTCCGGGCGCAGATATCGCCTGAAAGCGCGTGTTTCGTACCTGATGTATTCATAGTTGCCCAGTTCATATTGTATCAGCAGATGCACCAGTCTGAATGTACGATATAGGGGGAGTGTACTATACAAACTACTTTGTTGCAATACCTGATCCAGTGCATTATGGGCATTGTTGATATCTCCGTTACCAAGGTATACCAGTGCACGTGATAAATAGATCTCTGCCCGCTGTACCAGGGTGAGTAACTGTAGGTTTAATGAAGGCAGTAATTCCTGTTGCTGTGCCAGTGCCCGGCCAAACTCTCCGCTATCAATGTTCATAGCAGGTGAATAAATAAATAATAAACGAACAATCATTACACTGAAGTACCCCGACGTAGCTTTGAACCGAAGTACCTTATCCAAAAAGAGAGATAACTCTTTATACCTTCTGGCAGCGCGCAAACTATACAATATCCCTTCTATCACCATCAGCTGATCTGCTGGTGCCTCATAAAAAGGGGCCGATTCATAAAAGTATTGTAACGCTGTCGCAAACTCTCCCGCCAGTAAAAAATAATGTGCCTGAAACAACAGGTGTAATTTCTGATTTGTGTTCACGAGTGCTTCCCGTGCCGCCATTTCATCCAATGCCTGCCGCTCCGACGGCGTACGTGCAGGGCCACTGTACAGCCACTGATAACGTAGTTGCTCATAAAGGGCTTGTTGTTCCTGGAAGGTGTCCAATTGTTGAATAGTAGTGGAGATCTCCGCCTGTTTTTGCCGCAGTTCCATTTCATTGATCTCTGGAAAATTCAATAACTGCATTAATTGCATTTCCTGTTGGCGGCTCCATAAAGATAAAATCCAATGCGCTTTCATGTCTGCCTGTTCTGTGGTCTTTTGTAATTGCTTCAATGCATCTTCGTATAAGGATCGTTCTACCAGGATCTCTGCCTTCAACATGCCAGCGATCAGTGGTTCTCTCTGTAACCGCATGTGCAGCAGGCAATCCAGCAATACCTTATACAGGTATTTGCCGGATACTTCATAGCTACTACCCGCATATTGCTGTTGAAATGCAGTCTTTGCAGCAGCAGGACCTGAAAAAGAATGTCTGTCCAGCAGGTCGAATAGATTGACATAGTCTTTGTTCCCCTGTTGCATGGATGAATATAAACGGAAATACCTTTTTTCCGCTTTTGTCAGTGTACTAACAAGCCTGCCAAGCAAATCAGCTTTAGCCATAGTTTAAGTTGTTTAAATGTTCAGGGCACTTTTAACGGTTGCTCAACGTGATTATAAGAGGGTAGATGATTCGTCTCTACAGCATCATAAACGTGATCAAGGTTGATGTCGGAGACAAAATAAGTTAGATTTTCCTAAGGCAATAATAATGCAGCGTTCTTTCACATGACATTATCTGATTTGTATACATTTAAAACATAATTTGATATTGGTTATCAATAAATTGTAGGGTGGAGCATTCCTGTAAAACTGATTTTGGGAATGTCCGTACGCGTCGAAAAATGGTATATTTTTTATCATACAGGTAACTATATTTGAACTGTTATTCAGTGTTCCCGTTAAGTACTATGAGCGTTTGTATTTCAACCTTAATCTAAAACATAAAAACTGTAGCCGAATCATAAGTCCAATTTCAGCAAACCTAAATAACCTTTTAAAATGTATTTAAACTAAAACGCTAAATCGTTTTACAATTTTCCACGTTTTTGTATTCACGGGTCAGGTTCGTGTTGTTCACCCTATTATACTCCACGTACAAACATTTAGCGCCAGGTGTAATCGATTACATCTTCTTTAAACATATTCATATATGCATCTATCTGTACGGATCATCATCACGTGCCTGGTATTGTATGGCCTTAACGTACACGCACAGTCATTACGGAAAGATTCACTCCCCCTCAGCGCCGATAGCATGCGCGTGGAAAGAGAAGTGATCTACCCCTTCAACAGCCTGCAACAGTTGCTCAAAGGCAATGCTGCCGGGGTGTATATTCAGGAACCATCTGCCGAACCGGCATCGATGAGTAGCATAGTGTTACGCGGTACTGCAATTCCTTATATCAGTGCACGCAATAATTATGAAGCGCAGCCCACCATCATCCTGGATGGTATTCCACTCATCTCTGATCATCCGTTTACTTTTGATATACAGGAGTTTCAATACAACCGTTTAGGGCCTGCCAGCAATGTCTTTGCTGCCATTGATCCCAATAATATTGCGAGTATTGAAGTGCTCAAAGACTTCGGACAAGCGGGCGTGTACGGGCCACGGGCTGCTAATGGAGGCGTTATTCTCGTGCATACCAAAGCCCCTGTAATTGGTAAAAGGAAAATAAGTTTTAATACCTATTTTGGGATGGTCACCCGTCCACATCTATATACCACCAACTCTAAATTTGAAAACGATTTCAGGCAGGTATTTTACGATAAATATGCAACTGAGACCGATGCTCAGACTTATCCACTATACCTCAGGGATTCGACTAATAGCGCCTATTACGGGCCTGCTAACTGGACTGACCTCTATTTCAAAAATACACCTGTCTACGGCATCAATGCCTCCCTTTCAAGTGGTACCGACAGAGCCAACTTTCTCTTTGCTGCAGGCAATCAGCGCTCCGCAAATGCTGCTGATCGTACCAGTGCTGATCGCTACAACGCTATGTTTAAAATCAACATGGTACCTCTCAAAGGCTTTACCGTTGGCGCCATGCTCAGTGCCACCCGGCTGGAAAGAAAACGCAATCGCTGGCTACGCGATCGCTTTGCCGAAATGCAATACCTGCCGGACCTGAGCAGCCCACTGCCCCCTAATAAAGCATTCTATGGATTGTACCTGAAAGAGTGGGATAAGTCATTTGATGAAAATAAGACCAATGAAGTAAACGGGTACTTCTCCATTAACCTGAAGCTCTCTGATGACTGGCAGATCAACTCTCTCTCGGGATTTGATTACAACGAAGGACTACGCGATGTATTCTATCCCAGCACACTGCTGGAAACTGTGAATTACCTCTCCAATTACTTCGGGTATAATCAACGTGTGTTTGTAAATAACAACGTCCAGTTTCAACACACATGGGGCAAACACGGCGTGAAAGTAGAAGCTGGTCAAAACTTTCAGGCCGACTTTAACAGGTATAATTACGCCTATGCTTACAAAGGACCCAATGACCTGATCCGGGTAAACCTCCTGTATTCTGATAATACGAAGGACAATTACCTGTCGCCCAAGTCCTTCAACCATGCCCTGATATTCACTTTCCTCGACAAGCAAAGACACCGCCTGCTGTCATTCTATGGCCGCATGGCTTATCAATACGATAACCGTTTTGACTTTTCCCTCATGATGAGAGCCGATGGCTCTTCCAGTGCGCAACCCGACAACTGGTGGTTTTATTCTCCCACCTTTACTGCCGGGTGGCAACTGAGTACCACATCCAGGCTTCACGCCAGCTGGGGAAGGGTAGGCCGGTTGATGCCGGATGACCGTTTTGGAGAAGGGCCACAATACACTTCCGACCTTTCATTCAGCAATAACCCTGTGCGCTTTTCATACAACGGCTTTCCGGGCATCAGCCGTGCCTATTCTTCCGGTTATATCGGCTACGGTATCCGCTGGCCATTCACCGACCAACTGAATATTGGCTGGAACACCACTTTATTACACGACAGGATCAACCTCGCCGTGGATGTCTATCACAAAATGGATCATAACATGCTGCTGGAAGTACCTTTTTCTGCTGAATATGGCTATGCCTTCCAGTTCAGGAATGGTATGAAAGTGCGCAATATGGGCATAGATCTGAGTGCCAATGCGATTGTCGCTACCAGAAATCTCACCTGGCAGCCGGGCATCAATCTGAATTACAACCGCAATACCCTCATGGCGCTGCCCGGTGGATTACAGCAACTGGTGGTCGCAGACGGAACACGCCTGTTGAAAGTAGGAAGTAGTATCGATCAGTTCTGGGTACTGGAAAACAACGGTATCTACAACAGAGATAGTGATATTCCCACTAACCACTCTACCGGCAAGACATTGAACTATAAAGGAATCCCTCTGCTGGCAGGGGACCCCAGATGGAAAGATCAGAATGAAGACGGTGTCATAGACGATAAGGATAAAGTATTGAAAGGACATATACTCCCTGTCATCTCCGGCGGTTTCACGAACGATATCAACTGGAAAGGATTTACCCTCGGTGTTAACTTCTACTTCACCGCATTCAGAAAAGTAATGAATGCAGAGATGGCCAACCACTTTGATTTCATAAACAGGGAAGGTAAGATCGACATGAGTGCTGTAAAAGAAATCACCTTCTGGTCAAAAGCCGGGGACTACGATAAATATCCACGTTATAATCCATGGAGTACAGTGGACCCCTATCGTACAGATCAGGATCTCTTCCTTGAAAACGGCGCTTTCCTGAAACTCCGCACCTTGTCACTCACTTACGATGTAACCAGTGCAAAGTGGTGGCATAAAAAGAACCCGATTCATCACCTCTCCGTCTACGCAACAGCCAGCAACCTGTTCACACTCACACCTTACACAGGGGGAGATCCTGAGTTGGTAGACTATAGTGGCTTTGATAACGGCTACTCTCTTCCTTTCACTAAAACCTACACCATCGGCATAAAAATGGATTTGTAATGAAACGACTATTCCTACTGCTGCTTCTGTTCCTATCCTGTAGTATCAGTTGTAAAAAACTACTGGATATAGATTCCACGCATGCAGTTTCAGAAGAGAACTTCTGGAACTCACACGAAGATACCCGCACGGCCCTTATCGGTGTTTACGGTTTACTCCGCGCTGCCATGGCAGACAACGATGCCTGGTGGATGTATGGAGAACTGCGTATGGGCGATTTTCAGTCCGTACAGCGGCAGGACCTGAAAGCCATTGTAAAAGGTAATCTCAGAGCTGCTTACCCTTTATTGCAAACACTCTCTAACTGGCGCCGCTTTTATGCAGTGATCAATGCGGCCAACATGTTCATGGAACACGTAGCCGAAGTGAGAGAACGGGATCCTAAATATTCTGAACAGAATATGAAAGTGGATATCGCGCAGATGCGCTTCATGCGGGCCTATACTTATTTTTTCCTGGTATCTGTATGGGGCGATGTGCCATTGATCACCTCCTCGCACGATGGTGAGTTTGAAAATAAAGCAAGGGATGACAAAGAAACTGTACTGGCTTTTGTAGAAAAAGAAATACTGGCCGCCGCACCTGACCTGCCTTATAAATACAGCGTTGATGATCCGCAGCAATTGGGACAATACTACAATGAAACCAGCACCCGCTGGGCTGGTGTATTGGCCCGTAAGCTCACTGCCTATGCTATTCTCGCACATGTGGCAGCTTACCAGGGTAAATATGTAGATGCTTCTGTGTATGCGCAGTTCGTGCTGGACAACTATTCCAAAGGAGGCAGCTATTATGTAGGCACTGACGAACTGACAAGAGGTACCGGTTTCTTCCACTGGAAACAGGATAACCATCTACTAGGCTTCAACTTCGACTGGGGCCATGTGGATGCTACCTTCTCCGGCCACCTGGAAGAACTCACCCTTGCAAAACCTGTTGTAGACAAAGCATTGCCTGATATCTATGTGCCTAAAGACACCATTCTCGCTGTATTCGACAAGCCACTGGACGAGCGCTTCAGCCTGGATACTCTGAATGGTGTACCTACTTCTGAACGCTATTTTACCAGCTTCAATACCCAGGTGCCCATCTTCAACAAGGTGAAGGTGATTCAGGATGGTAATACCTCCGATCCTTCCTTCAGAATATTCTCCAGTACGATCATCATTACCCGGCTGGAAAACATCACACTGTTGCAGGCAGAAGCCCTGGCTGTAATCGGTCAGCAACAGAAAGCGATCGATCTGCTGAATACCATCCGTGACCTGAGAAAGATAAAACGCTACGATGTCTCTATAGAAGGTGACCTGATCGATGCCATTTTCAAAGAACGCCGCAAAGAACTCATGGGGGAAGGCTGGCGGTGGTTTGACCTGATCCGTTACAACAAAATCAAACAAAACGATCCTGCATTCATGGCACTTATCAACAATGGGGGGATTTACTGGCCGGTAGCTAATGAAGTCATTACACAAAATCCACTGATCACACAAAATCCTTACTGGCAATGAGTAAATACACTTTGTTTTTTCTGCTGCTCGTCTTCGCTGCCTGTAAAAAGGATAAAGGATATTATGACTATACCAACCAGCTGAAGAAATTCGATGGCAATACCTACGACTTCCTGCACAGTCAGCAGCAATACGATTCTTTCCTGCTGGCAGTTGAACGCGTAGGACTAACTGATAGTCTCAAGTCTGGCAACTATACTGTGTTCGCACCATCCGATGCCAGCTTTAAACAGGCAATTGAAAATATGAACACACTGCGCGTGATACAGGGACGCGCGGCAATGTTTATTAATTCACTACCCGAAGAGCAGCTGGATACACTGGTATGCCGCTACATAGTAAGAGATACGGTGTCAGCAGGCAGGATGCAGTTACAGGACGGTCTTGACTTACCTGCCATCCGCTATGGTTACCCCATGCACGGAAAATTTAGCCGTACAGATGCAGAAGGACATGTAAACGGCGGCCCTGGTATCATTACCTACAGCGATACCAAAGGCGTGATCTATACGAATCGCTGGTCCAATGCAACGACAGTAGCGATCGATATTTTGACTGACAATGGTCTGGTGAACATACTTGACAAGGATCACCAGTTCGGCTTCGATGAATTCATCGGTCGTATGAACCCGACCACATCTGCCCCGTGGAATGACTATCCCTTTTATATCCCGGGAGTGATTGCGCTGGAACAATTCAATCGCGGTGGTAACAAAGTGGCTTACCTTGATTTCTCTATCGATAATAAAGGCGGCCAGTATCGTCCTGCTGAAAATGTGGACATCGCTTCTGGTGAAGACGGCTTTAAAATAGGCTGGACAGAAACCGATGAATGGATGGACTACAGTGTGGATGTGACTGAAACCGGCAGTTATAAAATGCAGTTACGCTATGGCTCTGGTGGTGATAATGGAAAGCTACACCTGTTATTGGATGGAATTACCGTGACAGGTAGTGCGATGACCACTAAATCTACCGGTGGCTATAGCACATATACCGACATATATGTGAGCGGTGTACAACTGAAAGCGGGCAGGCACCTGTTGCGACTCTACTTCGATTTTGCCCTCTACGACTTACGCTTTATCAAACTCTTACCCGAAGGGCGGCCTTTCCCGATCCCCGGTGTGATCACGCTGGAAGACTATGATCCGGGAGGAGAGGGAATCAGCTACCATGACGTGTCCACCGAAAACTCTGGTGGTCAATACCGCCCTAATGAGGCTGTAGATATTGGTTTCTCTAAAAACTCAGGTGGTGGTTATCAGGTAGGATGGACAGATACCGGCGAGTGGATGAACTACACGGTAGATGTAAAACAAACCGGTTACTACGTGGCTTCTACGCTTTTGGGTAGCCCGAACGACGGCCGCAAATTCCACATAGAATTCGATGGCGTGGATGTAACAGGTTCAGTAACGGTGCCCAATACCACTGACTATCACAAGCGCCAGAATGCCACCGTCACCGTCTATCTCACCAAAGGCATACACGTGATGCGCTTCTTTGAAGAAACCGGAGGCTATGATGTAAAGTCCGTCACTTTCAGACCCTTGAATTAATGCACATGAAACGACTGATATTAATATTGCTATTATTCATTTCCTGCCGCAAATGGGCGCCAGATGACCTGGATTATCTCAGCGCAAGGGCAGTATACAACCAGACTGTATATGCGCCTGTAATGGGCAGGACCACGTTATATTCCCAGATCTTCAATACTGACAATTCCAGTACACCTATTCAGTTTAAGATCCTGAATGTGCGCCTGAAGAAAACGGGAGAAGCCTCCACCGATCTGGATCAGATGGTAGATGCGCTGGTATGGAAGCAGGCCTATACCGGATTTGAGACCTCGCTCGAAGAGATCAATAGCAAGCGGACTATAGAAAAACATCCTATCTGGGAGATCAGACCCACCTCCGGCGACTTTGTGTTGTGGTCCACCACCAGCCTGCGGGCACAACCTGACTCCGGGTACCTCTTCGATGTGGAAGCGACGAACTCCGGGGGGAAGAGTGTATACAAAGACCTAAGTCTGATGCCGTTTATGGAACAGCCTTATGCGCCTTATGAATACGATCCCATTACCGGTAAACAAAGGGCGACGTACCCGAATACAAATGATTCTTCCCAGTTCATATTGCAATACAACCACCCGGGCCTCAGCAACATGATCAATGATGATAACAGCCTGGACCTGAAATCAGATAGTGTACGGGTATTGTTTCACAAAACAGGCAGTGGTCATAGTGTGACCTTCAAATTTATGGATAAGGATTCCCTGCCTATAGACCCGGCCATGTTCAACCTTACACCCTGGGACAGCCTGATGCATGGATTTGATATTACGCGTACTAATACCGGTGTCACCTACCAGGTAGCCTTTCCTATTCCTCTGATGCGGTTCAGGACCCGGTTTACCAATGGAGACGGCTCCCAGGCTTATGTAAAATTCAGTTTTACGAGGGTGGGTTTTGGTAACGTCAGGAGGACAGCCACCATGGATCTCTCCTTCAATATCTATCAGGAAGGAGATTGGGAAATCATCTTCTATTTCAGGAACAACCCCCGGTTCAGGGACGAATAAAAAAAGAAAACTATGAAACAATTTATACTGTTGCTTTTTTGTCTGCTGACCGTTGGTTTTCTACAGGCGCAGGACAAGGTTACCATCACGGGGCAGGTCAGGGATGGTGTGACCAATGAACCACTAGTGGGGGTAAGTATCATGGCAGGTAGTCCGCTGAAAGCTGTGGGGATCACCAATGCCAGCGGCCAGTTTTCTGCCAGTGTATTCCCTAACTCTCCGCTGGTATTTCGTTATATAGGTTACTCCGATTACCGCATTACGCTGAAAGATAAAAGAGAACTGGTGATCCGCCTCACAGTTACAGAAAACAAACTGAATGAAACGGTGATCATCGGTTATCAGAAGAAGACCCGTGAAATCACGACCGGATCTGCAGTCATTGTAGGTGGAAAGGAAATACAGGACGTACCTGTTTCGAACGTAGAGCAGCTGTTGCAAGGTCGTGTGGCAGGTTTGAATATACAGAACAATACCGGTGCACCCGGTGCACGTGGGATGATCCAGATCAGAGGTCTTTCTAATATCACCGTGACGGGTAGTGGGAATGATGCGTTCCTGTCGCCCACATCACCTTTGTATGTGATAGATGGGGTACCTATTGATGCAGATGCCAACTTTGAATATGGATATCAGTCAGCAGGTCCCGGTGTAAGCCCGATGTCGCTCATTCCTCCTGAAGATATTGAGAGCCTGGAAATTCTGAAAGATGCACAGGCTACTGCGCTGTATGGCTCCCGTGGCGCCTATGGGGTGATCCTGCTCACTACCCGCAGAGGTAGTTCTCCTATCCCCCTTGTAAGGTATACAGGTAACTTCTTTGTGAATACACCACCGCAGTTGCGCAAGACCATCGGTGGTCAGGCAGAGAGAAGGTTACGCCTGCAACAAATTTACGGTAGTGGGAATATTGATAATATTTACAACATCTCTACTACCCATTTTCTGGCAGATAGTCTCAACCCGTATTACAACAATTCTACCAACTGGCAGGATGTGTTTTATCAGGCTACTTACAACCAGACACATAATATCAACATCAGTGGTGGTGATCCTAAATTCAACTACAAGGTGGATATGGGGTACTATCACGAAAATGGGGTGATCCGTAATACCGGCTTTGACCGCTATTCTGTAAATACAAACATGCTGTACCAGCCGAATCCGAAGTTCAGGGTATTCACTACCTTATCCACTCAGGTGGGTAAAAGGAACAAAGGAGATGGGAATGGCCTCACTCAAAGTGGAGTCGCTCAGAATGCGGCAGCGTCTTCACTCTTACCCGGTCCTTCATTCTACCAGAGTACAGCCGGCGTCCTGTCTTCATTAGATACCAAAAACGATAACAAAACTGCCAATGTAAGAGCAAGTCTGGATGTGAGTTACCAGTTGTTAAAAGGGCTGAGTCTGGGTTCCAGCGTGAGCTACGAATATGCCAGTAATACGGAAGACAGGTTCACACCTGCCGCCGCACACAAAGACTTCTCGCAGGTGTATGCGTACGATGACCGCAAGTTTACACTGTACAACCGTAATACATTGTCCTACTTCGCGAGTATCAATAACAAACACAACTTCTTTGTTTCTGCATTCAATGAAATCTACAGCAAAGGATTCCAGGCACAGGTGATACAACAGGAGAAAACGCCCAATGACCAATACCAGGGACCCCTGGGATATGATGGCTATGCATCACTGGGTGGTGGTTTGCTGGATAACTACAGCAAACAGCATATAGCCAGTTTTGCAGGCACATTCTCTTACAACTACAAGCAGAAGTATGTAATGGATATCAGCTACCGCATGGATGGTACATCCAGCAGCGGTTTTGAAGATCCTTATTCCAAGAATCCGGCCATAGGAGTAAGATGGAACTTTAACAAAGAAAACGCCCTCAATGAAAAGAAATGGCTCACCTATGGTTCACTGAGAGGTAGCTGGGGCCAGAACATCGTACCATCAGGCGATATCTTTGCCATCTATGGTACGTTTGATCCACGTGGTACGTACAATGCCAATCAGCGACTGGGTATTAATTATTCACTCCTGCCAAATACTACCTTACAACCTACGGCTACCACACAGTATAACGTGGGCTTTGAAGCAGGGTTCTTCGATAGCCGGTTGGAAGTGATCTTCGATGCTTACTACAAATCGGTGAAGAACCTGCTGAGAACAAAAGACCTCTCCAATATCACCGGATTTGATAAGATCACTACTAACGAAACCTCACTTATCGACTATGGGTACGAACTGACCCTGACCTTCCGCCCGTTGCCACGCACCAGCAAGGTACAATGGACGGTGTCTGTCAATGCAGCGCTGAATAAAGATATCCTCACTCATCTGCCCAATGGTGCCAGACAGCTCATTGAGTATGATTATACCAACAGTCAGCATACCTTATTCCGTGTAGGTAGAAACAGTTTGACGAACTACCTGCTCAAGACAGAAGGAGTGTATGCCACAGATGCAGATGTACCAGTAGATCCGGCCACCGGACAGCGTTACCGCACAGCAGATGGTACGTACTTCAAAGCTGGTGACCCTATTTACAAGGACGTAGACCACAACTATATACTGGATAATAATGATTATATACCTGCAGGTAATTCACAACCGCTGATCACGGGTGGTTTACAATCATATGTGAACTACAAAAACTGGTCATTGAACCTCAATACCTCCTACACCCTGATCCGCAAGATCCTCAACAATGCATTTGCAGAAAGAATGCAGTATCTGGGCGATCCTTACACTGCTAAGGCAGTTGTGGATGTAAGCAATGTGGATTACTGGACACCGGAACATACCAATGCGAAGTATCCTAATCCTTTTGATTATACCCGTTACTCTTCAATAAGACCTTACCGGTATGATCAGACATTGATAGAGGAAGATGGTTCTTACTGGAAGATCAACACGATCACACTGGCCTATCTACTCAACAGAAAGTTCACTAACAGATACGGCGTGAATTCAGTGAGGATGTATTTCACCTGCAATAACCTGATCACTTTCTCACCATACAGCGGTCCTAATCCGGAAAACGTATCCGCGCTGGGACGTGATCAGTCCAGTGGGTATCCCGTACCCCGCAGTTACAATTTCGGGATGAATATAGAATTCTAACACACTAAAAATGAGAACGATTATGTATCGCAGGATATATCTCATCGCTTGTTTACTATTGATTACCCAGGGAGGCTGTAAAAAGTTCCTGGATGTAAAGGCACTGGACAGGTTGTCTGGCAATGCCTTCTTCCAGAGTGCCAGCGATGTGGAAGATAACATGTGGGATATCTACGGCCTCTTCAGAGACGTGGTGGGATCCTGCCCGATGTACGCTGTAGCAGGAGAGGTGAGAGGTGGTATGCTGGGCTATTCACCACAGAAGAATGATGGTAACGACCGTAGTTTTGTTGAATATGCCGCTAAGAATGACCTGATCCCTTTGATCTATACGCCTTCAGGCAAGGATTTCTGGAACATCTTTGACCTGGCAAACCTATCTGACTGGAAACCTTTTTACCGGGTGATTCAGGCCTGCAATATCCTGCAATATGAAGTAGGGCGCCGGGCTATACCAGACCTCTCCAATGAACAGAAACTGGAGTACCAGGCCGAAGCTACTTTTATGCGTTGCCTGGCTTACTGGACTATGGTGCGACTGTGGGGTGATGTAGCTTACTATACAGATGCTTACCACGAAGCACCATTGCCAAGAGAGAAAATGGTAACGGTGATGAAGAATTGCATTGAAGACCTCAAAGGTGTGATGGACAACCTGCCCTGGACGTTTACAGATCCTGCCAACCGTGGTGCGCGGGCCAGCAAGGGGGCTGCCATTGGTCTCATTATGGAAATGAATATGTGGAATGCGGGTTTTGACAAGGGCAATGCACAGCAATATTACAGGTCTACGGCTGACCTGGGCAATGAACTGATGCAGAGCAATGCCTATGAGTTGCTACCTATCGACCAGTCATTCACCATCTTCAAAGGCCGTAGTAAAGAAAGCCTTTTCGACATCGTGATCAGTTCCAACTATGGTGAGACCTTATCGGAAAAATGGAATGACCTTTCCGAGCTGGTAGTACACTATCCCTACAAGCGTCCGGCAGCCAATCACCAATACAGCTTTTGCTATTTCAGGGCAGAGTACCTGCGTCGTCTGTATCCAACAGGTGTGCCGGATGCCCGTATAGAAATGTGGTTTGACTCGCAGATGTTTGCCAACGATGGCACGTTCCTTTTCTTAAAATACAATAGTGTGTTCGAGCAGGGGAACGACGATGTGAATGTAGATAACAACCTCATCGTACTTCGTTACGCAGGCGCTATTCTGCTCAGGGCAGAGGCGCTGGCGGAACTGGGCGAAGATGCAGAAGCGATCCGTATGATGAACCTGATCAGAGACAGGGCAAAGACAACACTCTATCAGGGTGCAGGTGGTTCGGCTTTGAAAGACGCCATTTTCACCGAAAGAGCAAAGGAGCTGATGATGGAAGGACACTACTACTTTGACCTGGTAAGAACAGGCAGAGTGACCAATACAAACTGGTGCTATTATGCATTGACACCATCCCAGTTTGACAATGGCGGATGGACCTGGCCTATATCCACAGCTTCGCTGGATAACAATCCTTACATGCAATTAAATAATTACTGGTTAAGATAAAATATGTCTTATGCTGCGCATGATCTTATTTTCTGCTCTGATATTGATGAGCTTATTCGCCTGTAAAAAGGATCAGTATTACCGGGACTCCGGCCAACAGGATCCACATTTCAAGGGTAATACACTGGCCTATCTGGATGCGGTACCATTCTTCTTCGATTCGGTGGCACAGGTAGTGAGACTGTCGGGCATGGAAGAAGTATTTACAAAGGATACGCTTACCTTCTTTGCACCTACCGATCGTAGTATCAAAAATCTGATAGAGAATCTCAATGACAACCTTTATATGTATGGCTATGATACAGTAAAAACACTGGCTGATGTACCACCGGTAGTATGGCAGAAATACCTGCAGCGGTATATGTTTCATGGTGCGAATCAATTGAAGGATTACCCACAGATAGATTTTAGCCTGAAATCAATTTATCCCGGTCAGGACTATCTCTCCTGGAATAATACGACCATGAATATAGGAGCCGTTTACATGGATGACAATGGTGTGAAATATGTGGGATACCGACAGCTCACTATTTCCTACATCCCGGATCTTACTTATCCTTTCGACAACTGGAATACAGCATTTGTGTCGTCAACCAATATCCTGACTGATAATGGAGTAGTACATACGCTGGATAAGGATCACAATTTCTTCGGTTTTGACTTCGCTACATTCATCTACGATATGGAATCAGTAATGCAAACCGGCGGATGATAAAAAATAGAATACGATATGAAAAGACTCGCTTATATACTGGCTGTTAGCATGGCGCTCAGTGCATGCCGCAAAAATGATAAAGTCTATCCGGATCCATATGCCGGCGGGCGGAATCCGCTGGGCGTAAACCTCAGTACGGACGCACCTGCTCCATCAGAAGCTACTACAGGAACAGTGGTTACTTTCAAAGGAAAAGGTCTGTTGCCACATAAGGATAGTATTCACTTCAATTTCAATGGGGAAGCTGGTGAAATAGTAGCTGTAGATTCAACCGGCATTCAGGTAAAGGTACCTGCCACTGCGAGCACTGGTGTGACCAGTGTGTCAATTGGCGATCAGGTATTCATAGGTCCTGTATTCAAAGTAAAAGCTAACCTGGATATAGATAATACCTGGAAAGGGGTAGTAGGTGCCAGTAGCTGGGTCAATGATATCTACCGCTTCTCCGATGGACGAATTTTGCTGATTGGAGACTTCCTGGATTATGAACATAAAGGTGTGGTAAAACCCATTGGCCGTATTGTACTGATCTCCAAAGATGGTGAAATAGACCGTTCGCTTCAATCGGGCAGAGGGTCCGATGGTTCGCTTAGTTCTATTGCAACATTGCCCAGTGGAAAGCTGGTAGTTGGCGGCAGCTTTGCTTCGTACGATATCCATCTGGCAGAGATGCACAACATTACAGTATTAAATGCAAATGGATCAATAGATTCTACAGTAGTCAACACATTCGAAGGGAAAGATACGGTGCCTGCATTCAATGGGGGCACAGATGGCAATATCTCAAAAGTATTTGTGCATGAAAACAAGATCACCGCTATCGGTTCATTCAGTTATTATCAGCAGTATGTATATGGTGTGTCAGATTATTTGCATGAAAGGGATTCACTGGTAGTAGACAGTGTGCCTGTCAGGAACCTGATACGTTTCCTACCGGATGGGTCACTTGATTCCACCTTCAATTACAACGCTGCATTGCACAGAAGTAATGCGGGCCCTAATGGTCCTGTAACCGATGCCTACATGCAGGACGATGGTAAGTTGATCATTGTTGGCCGTTTTACGCGTTATAATGGTGCGAATGCAGCATACATAGCCCGTATCAATACCGATGGCAGTCTGGATAATGGATTTGGGGGCTCCGGTGCTGACAATGCAATTGCCAGCATCCGCTATAACGCCACCACGCAGCGGTTTGTGCTGGCAGGTATCTTTCACAATTTTGACGGGAAAGATCATCAGGGCCTGGTGATGCTCAAACCTGATGGCTCCGTAGATCCCCAACTCGCACCGTTGCCAATGGCCTCTGATGTGACTTATGTACAGGCGCAACAGCTGAGCAATGGGTTGATTATGGTGAATGGGTATTTCAATAAATATGGCAATGTACACCGCAGTGGTTTCATGGTATTAAATCCTGATGGATCCCTGGCAGCAGGATATAATAACACCGCTGATTTTGGCGGCCGGATCACGAGGGTATTGGAAACAACCAATTCTTCCGGTCAGACGCAGGCACTCATCACGGGACTCTTCTATTCTTTCAACAGGGTTGAAATCAGTAATGTAGTAAGGTTACTCTTTAAGTAAAGGTTAATTATGCAGCACAGAATATACCTTCTCCTGCTACTGGTCGGCTTCATGGCCTGCAACAAAGGCTACGACCGTATGCTGGACGAAAAAGACTATAATGATAGTACAGGCACCATAGCACGTACACCTAAAGTATTGTTCCTCACGATAGATGGTACGAGGGGAGAAGCGGTCAGAGATGCCGGCGCTCCCACACTGCTGTCACTGTCTGAGCATGCGATCTATTCCTGGAATAGTATCAGCGATACCATTGCTTTGCGCAGCACCGGCTGGGCAGACCTGCTCACAGGAGTGCATAAGGAAAAGCATGGAGTGAACAGGGCCGATTTCAGTAACAATCATTTACAAGCCTACCCTGTATTCTTTAAATATATCAAAGAAAGAGAGCCTAAGTTCCGTATTGCAGCATACAGCTCCTCAGATAGCCTGGGTCAATTTTTAATCACTGATACTGACGTCAACCAGACATTCGCGGATGATGATGCAGCAGCTACCCGGGCTATCCTCCAGGAGTTAACAATCGACACTGCCAGTATGGTATTTGGTCAGTTCTCGCAGGTGGAGCTGGCAGGGCGCCAGTATGGATACGATGTGAGTGTGCCCGAATATAAAGCGGCCATCTTACAGGCAGATGAAAATATTGGTAAGATACTGACGGCCCTGAAACAGCGGAAAACATATGCTGCGGAAGACTGGCTGGTGATCATCACTGCCGGTAATGGTGGCCCATATACAATCGATCCTTCGAATGATGACGGTACCATCCTGAGTAATACAAAGGTGAACACCTTCACTATTTACTACTCCCCCCGCTATGCCCCCAGTTTTTTAGACCGGCCATATACGGGTAACCGTTATACAGGGAAGGCCGTGCGTCTGTATGGTGATAACGCAGCCAGCGCCGTCTATGCCACAATTGACAGTGGTAAGGAAGATTATAACCTGGGTAAAGATGCGGAAGCAACGATAGAACTAAAAATTAAAAAGAATAAAACTGCTGCAGGCGATTATTCCTATACTTATCCTTCTGTAATCGGAAACAATATGTCGTTAGACTGGTGGAATAACACCGGCTGGAACATCTCGCTTGAAGTAAATGCCTGGGGAGTACATTTTGGTCAGAATGGCGCAGGCTTCAACATGGCTACTGCTGCCAACATCAGCGATGGTAAATGGCATGACATTGCGGCTGTGTTTGTAAACAGAGACAATAAGCGCTTTCTGCGCCTGCTCACGGATGGTAACTTTAATACAGAAGCAGATATTACAAACTATGGCAACTTCGACACAGGATCGCCGTTGACATTGGGGTATATGCCCGGAAATATTGTGAATAACCGTTGGCTGGATGCTTATATCACCGAAGTACGTTTCTGGAAAGCGGCCATCCCCGACAATGTGATCAGTGAATATGTATGTGCACAGGAACTCCCCACCTCACATCCTTATCATGATTATCTGGTAGGGTACTGGACATGCAGGGATGGATTCGGCAATGTGTTCAAAGACCAGAGTGAGTGGTCACATGATTTCAAGATCAATGGCAGTTACAAGTGGGACGACTTCAGTGACCTCATGTGCCCTAGTAGTGCTAATAACCTTTCCCAGCTGGTGCCCCAACCGGTGGATCCTGTACGCCAGATCCTGAACTGGCTGCAGATAGCTGCAGATACCAAATGGGACCTGGATGGAAAAGTATGGGTCACATCCTATGTAGATATTAACAAATAAATTGCCTGCTATGCGCCCTTATATATTTCTACTGTTATTTTTATTTGCCTGTAAGAAAAATGACCGCTTTAAAGACGAACAATTAAATGCTGTCAATGTCGCTATCAGTAGTGAGAACGGCATTGTGAATGTCCCGGGGATAGATGAATATACCAAGGCAACGGATGATATAACTATCCCTGTAAAGCTTGTATTCTCCGCGGCCACTCCCAAAATTTTTACAGTAAGTATCGGGGTGGATAACGATACGATCAACACATTGATCAGTAACCAAAAACTGGCGAATGCAGTGTTGCTGGATGAATCATATTACACATTGCCCCATACTGCAGAGATACGCTTCGGACTGGATACTTTCAGTATTCCATTAAAAGTAAGTATGCAGGCAATAGAACGGTATTATGGCCACGATCTGGCACTGGCAGTACGTTTGTCGGATGCCACTAAATCAAATACCCTCGATGGTACAGGGCAGATGGCTATTGTACTCATCCATACAGATAAGGTGATTTCTGATGCAGAGATTCACTATCTCTATTTTACCAAAGCAGGTAGTGTGTTGATGGAACCAGATGGTACTGATCATACATTGGGCAATACAGATGTAACATTGCCGGTCAGTGTTACGCTGGGTGGTGTAGCTGGTGGTGCTTTCTCCATCAACCTGTCTGCGGCGCCTGATACTGCGCAGGCATTGATCGACAATGGTACGCTGGCTGGATCCACATTGCTGGCTTCAGGCACAGATTACACGCTGCCGGCAACAATTAATTTTCCTGCCAATACAAATGTGGCTAAATTCAACCTCATTGTCAAGACAGCTTCTATCACCAACAATGTGAATAACAAACCTGTATTGGCCATACAGCTGACTGATCCTACCCGCCACCTGCTGGACTCTTCAAAGAGTACAATTGTGCTGGAACTGGATCCTTCCAGGCTGATAGAAACGGATATTACCAATCAAAACATTAAGTATACCACGCAATACGAAAATACCAGCAATGGCAATGAAAACTCACCAAAGCTGATTGACAACAATATCAACACCAAGTTCCTGTTAGGCAGTTTCTCTACAGTATGGGCGATGCTGGAGTTTGCCACACCACAGACGACGGGTGCCTACACCATGACCTCTGCGAACGATGCCCCTGACCGTGATCCTAAAGACTGGACAATAGAAGGTTCTAACAACGGTACGGATTGGGTAGTGCTGGATAAGAGAGTGGATCAGAACTTTGGTTCCCGTTTCCTGACGGTGAAATATACTTTCTCAAATCAGGATGCGTACAAGTTCTACCGGTTGTATGTGACAGCTACGCATGGTAGTTCGCTCTGGCAACAGGCAGAATGGCGCCTGATCAAACGGCCCTAGCAATAGATCTGGCACGTTGTTGTCGGTATATTCCATAAACAGTTTGTTATGGAAGTACAGGAAATGAAAATTAGCAGCGAAGCTTTCAGTAATGAAGGCACCATGCCGGCCAAATATACCTGCGATGGAGATGAAGTGAGTCCTCCACTACATATAGAAGGAATTCCACAAGGTACCATCACTATGGCCCTGATAGCTGAGGACCCTGATGCGCCTAAAGGAACTTTTGATCACTGGCTGGTATGGAATATAGACCCGGTGTCTGATATTGAAGAGGGTGGCAGGCCGGGTATCAGTGGTAAAAATGGTGCTGGCAAGACCGGGTATCATGGTGCCTGTCCGCCAAATGGATCGCATCGTTACTTTTTTTACCTGTTTGCACTGGATACAGATCTCGACCTGCCTGCAGGTGCTACCAGACAGGAGTTGCAGGCCGCCATGGAAGGTCATATCATAGGCCAGGGCAGCCTGATGGGAAGATATCAACGTAATTAAAGAGCTTCTGCCTTTGGCAGAAGTTTTTTTCGTCCTATTTTTGACCCAATGAAATTCGAACTCATTCAGGGAGATATCACTAAAGTCCACGCAGATGCAATCGTCAATGCCGCCAATACGTCGCTGATGGGAGGTGGTGGGGTAGACGGTGCTATTCATCGTGCTGGTGGCCCGGCTATACTCGAAGACTGCCGGAAGATTGTGGCACGCCAGGGAAAATGTCCCACTGGCGAAGCCGTGACGACTACTGCAGGAAACCTACCTGCCAGGTACGTCATCCACACAGTAGGACCCGTATGGAATGGAAAACCCAAAGAAGAAGAATTACTGGCCAATGCTTATCGCAATAGTCTGGAACAGGCTGTGGCACACCATGTAAAAACCATCGCGTTTCCTAATATCAGTACAGGTATTTACCGCTTTCCAAAGGATAAAGCCGCTCAGATAGCTACTACTACAGTAAAGGAGTTTCTCGAAAAAAATGATACAATCGAAAAGGTAATCTTTGTATGTTTCGACCGGGAAAATTATGATCTGTATAAATCCCTATTATAATAAAATCTATGAGAAGAATCAGCATCCTAATGGCGCTTGCAATAGCGGGTTGTCATCAGGAAAAAAAGACATCACAACAAGCGGAAACGGCCACGGAAACAAGTACGACTACATCCGGCCCAGCTACCGGATCAATTGCATTCGAGAGTAAAAAAGTACAGGAAGGGGTAAAGGTATTGTTCGACACGGTTATTGCTACCAAACAAACAGATGCCTTTATCAAGGCAAAGTATCCGTACAATACCCCCGGTATTGCTTTTACACATAATGATGAAAACATTACGGGCGATAGTACGACCACCCGTATCTCTGTTTTCCACATCCCGGGGTATGATATTACCTATCAGTTCGAATTCAAAGAAGAGTTTGAAGGAGGTAGCAGTACAATCAGTGTCAATAAAAAGAAGATCACCCGCATTATCGACGAAAGTGGCAGCACTGTGAATGATTGCGGATATATCAGCTGGGGCGGATCTCCCATGGAGACCTGTACCATCAACGGTCAGAAGTATGTAATCCTTTCTGGTACCAACGAATGGGCTTCGGGTATGTTCACTAATCTTTGTTATGGCATTCTGGTTCCACTGGCAGAGAATAACACTACTGCTTATCTCGTATCCAGCTATGGACAACTGTCATTCTATCCAAAAGGGGAGGCCAACAGTACAAAGCTGACTTTCATACAGGGTGGCCGTCTGGAAGTAGATGAGGAAGAAGATGAACTGGACAGCGTTCGTATTCAAATCGCACAGCTTGACATCCGTCAATAAAAACAGTAACTTTCTCATACAAATAATCATGTATGAGAAAGTTCCCGTTATTGTTACTCTTAGTAGTATTTATTAGCCTGCAGGTCTCTTCACAAGGTCTTGACAATCTGTACCGCCTCTCCAATGCCAAAACCCGTAGCATCAGTCCCGAAAACCTGACTGGTGAAAAAGGTAAAGGAGGCATGGCATCTCCCTCCAAAAATGCCCCCCCTAATACAGCCAATGCAACTGATGCCGCCCGCGATCTGGGCCAGGGCTGGAAAGTAAATCCATTCATCATCATTAAACCCGGTCAGACATTTACCATGGCCGAAATAAGTGGTTCCGGTGCTATACAACACATCTGGATGACGCCTACGGGTGTATGGCGTTATAGCATTCTGCGCATCTACTGGGACGATGAAAAGACACCTTCTGTAGAATGCCCGGTAGGCGATTTCTTTGGCATGGCATGGAATGAATATGCTCCATTAACTTCCCTCCCCATTTGTGTAAATCCAGGTAGCGCTTTCAATAGTTACTGGCCCATGCCTTTTAGAAAGAAGTGCCGCATTACCATGGAAAATATCAATACAGAGCAAATGACGCTCTACTATCAGGTAGATTATGAACTGAGAGATGTACCATCGGATGAAGCTTATTTCCATGCCCAGTTCCGGCGTGCAAATCCTGATACCAGTGGCGATTATGTACTGGTAGATAATATCCAGGGGAAAGGGCAGTATGTCGGTACTTTTCTGGGAGTAGGTGTGAATAACAATGGCTGGTGGGGAGAAGGTGAAATCAAATTCTTTATGGATGGTGATAAGCAATTCCCCACTATCTGTGGCACCGGTACGGAAGATTATTTCTGTGGCTCTTACAACTTTGACCGGAATGGTAAATATGTACCTTTTTGTACACCGTATAGTGGTCTGCATCAGGTGATACGCCCCGACAATGATTATAGTACCCGTCAGC
>Ga0182005_1000122_pt1 | contig 55702 bp, 36 predicted proteins | sample Sormic07211103_1_FD_123021 | JGI IMG/M metagenome (GOLD analysis project Ga0182005, IMG submission 123021) | Rhizosphere microbial communities from Sorghum bicolor, Mead, Nebraska, USA - 072115-103_1 MetaG | ecosystem: Host-associated > Plants > Roots > Rhizosphere | place: USA: Nebraska... | reverse complement strand
GTACGAAGAGTACGGCGACGACTTCACCGCCTTCATGGGCGCCGAAGGTATCCGTGAACTGCTGCGCTCGATCGACATCCACCGCGATGCCGAAACCCTGCGCGTGGAACTGAAGGAATCGAAATCCGAAGCCAAGATTAAGAAATACGCGAAGCGCCTGAAAGTGCTGGAAGCGTTCCAACGTTCGGGCATCAAGCCTGACTGGATGATCATGGAAGTGCTGCCGGTGCTGCCGCCGGAACTGCGTCCGCTGGTACCGCTGGATGGTGGCCGTTTCGCGACCTCGGATCTGAACGATCTGTATCGCCGCGTCATCAACCGTAACAACCGTCTGAAACGCCTGATGGAGCTGCGCGCTCCAGAGATCATCACGCGCAACGAAAAGCGCATGCTGCAAGAAGCGGTCGATTCGCTGCTGGACAACGGCCGTCGCGGCAAAGCGATGACCGGCGCCAACAAGCGTCCGCTGAAATCGCTGGCAGAGATGATCAAGGGCAAGGGCGGCCGTTTCCGTCAAAACTTGCTGGGCAAACGCGTCGATTACTCCGGTCGTTCGGTCATCGTCGTGGGCCCGCAATTGAAACTGCATCAGTGCGGCTTGCCGAAACTGATGGCGCTGGAACTGTTCAAGCCATTCATTTTCAATAAACTGGAACTGATGGGTCTGGCGACCACGATCAAGGCAGCGAAAAAGCTGGTCGAGATCCAGGAACCGGTCGTATGGGACATCCTGGAAGACGTGATCCGCGAACATCCGATCATGTTGAACCGCGCACCGACCTTGCACCGTCTGGGTATCCAGGCGTTCGAGCCAGTCCTGATTGAAGGCAAGGCCATCCAGCTGCACCCGCTCGTCTGCGCCGCATTCAACGCCGACTTTGACGGTGACCAAATGGCGGTCCACGTTCCTCTGTCGATTGAAGCGCAGATGGAAGCACGCACCCTGATGCTGGCATCGAACAACATCCTGTTCCCATCGAACGGCGAACCGTCGATCGTGCCTTCCCAGGATATCGTGCTGGGTCTGTACTACGCGACCCGCGAAGCGATCAATGCGAAGAACGAAGGGATGATGTTCCCTGACGTATCGGAAGTGATCCGCGCCTACGACAACAAGGAAGTCGAACTGACGACCCGCGTGACCGTGCGTATTACCGAATACCCGAAAAACGCCGAAACGGGCGAATTCGAGAAAACGGTAACCCGCTACGAAACGACGATCGGCCGTGCGATCCTGTCGGAAATTCTGCCTAAAGGCTTGCCGTTCTCTGTCCTGAACCGCGCGCTGAAAAAGAAAGAAATTTCCAAACTGATCAACACGTCGTTCCGCAAGTGCGGCCTGCGCGCCACCGTGGTGTTCGCAGACAAACTGATGCAATCGGGTTTCCGCCTGGCGACACGCGCCGGTATCTCGATCTGCGTCGACGACATGCTGGTACCGCCTCAAAAAGTTACCCTGATCGCGACGGCCGAGTCGGAAGTCAAGCAGATCGAACAGCAATACGCCTCGGGTCTCGTGACCGCCGGCGAGCGTTACAACAAGGTCGTCGATATCTGGGGCAAGACCTCGGATGAAGTCGGCAAGGCCATGATGGACCAGCTCAAAGTCGAAGACGTGATCCGCCGCGACGGCACCAAGTCGACGCAAGAATCGTTCAACGCCATTTATATGATGGCCGACTCCGGCGCGCGCGGTTCCGCAGCCCAGATTCGCCAGTTGGCCGGTATGCGTGGTCTGATGGCCAAACCGGATGGCTCGATTATCGAAACGCCGATTACCGCGAACTTCCGCGAAGGTCTGAACGTTTTGCAGTACTTCATTTCGACCCACGGTGCGCGTAAAGGTCTGGCCGATACGGCGCTGAAAACGGCGAACTCCGGTTACCTGACGCGTCGTCTGGTTGACGTGACGCAAGACTTGGTGGTGATCGAGGACGATTGCGGCACCATGAACGGCGCCGTCATGAAGGCACTGGTCGAAGGTGGTGAAGTCATCGAACCGTTGCGTGACCGTATCCTCGGCCGCGTGGTGGTGCATGACGTCGTCAATCCTGAAACCCAGGAAACGCTGTACGAAGCCGGCACCCTGATGGACGAAGACATGGTCGAAGAGATCGAGCGTCTGTCCATCGATGAAGTCAAGGTCCGCACGCCACTGACTTGCGACACGCGCTTCGGCCTGTGCGCCAAGTGCTATGGCCGCGATCTGGGCCGCGGCATGCTGGTCAACGCCGGCGAAGCCGTCGGTGTGGTGGCAGCGCAGTCGATTGGTGAACCTGGTACCCAGCTGACCATGCGTACGTTCCACATTGGTGGTGCGGCATCGCGTGCGGCAGTGGCATCGTCGGTGGAAGCCAAGTCGAACGGTACCATCCGCTTCACGGCAACCATGCGTTACGTGACGAACGGCAAGGGCGCGCAAATCGTCATTTCCCGTTCCGGCGAAGTGCTGATCACCGACGACCATGGCCGTGAGCGTGAGCGTCATAAAGTACCGTACGGTGCGACCCTGATCGTCAAGGACGGCATGGTCATCAAGGCCGGTACGGCCCTGGCAACGTGGGATCCGCTGACCCGTCCGATCATTACCGAATACGCCGGTCAAGTGCGTTTCGAGAACGTCGAAGAAGGCGTCACCGTCGCCCGTCAGGTCGACGAAGTGACCGGTCTGTCCACCCTGGTGGCGATCGATGCGAAACGTCGCGGTTCGCTGACCAAGACCCTGCGTCCGCAAGTCAAGCTGATCAACGACGCGAACGAAGAAGTCAAGATCGCCGGCACCGAACACTCGGTGGCGATCGGCTTCCAGGTCGGCGCGCTGATCATGGTCAAGGACGGTCAACAGGTATCGGTGGGTGAAGTGCTGGCACGTATTCCTACCGAATCGCAAAAAACGCGCGATATTACCGGTGGTCTGCCACGCGTTGCGGAACTGTTCGAAGCGCGCTCGCCGAAAGATGCCGGTATGCTGGCGGAAGTCACGGGTACGGTTGCGTTCGGTAAAGAAACCAAGGGCAAGCAGCGTCTGGAAATCACGGACATGGACGGCAACAAGCATGAGTTCTTGATCACCAAGGACAAACAAGTGCTGGTGCATGACGGCCAAGTCGTGAACAAGGGCGAGATGATCGTGGACGGCCCGGCCGATCCGCAAGACATCCTGCGCCTGCTGGGTATCGAAGCGCTGGCACGTTACATCGTTGACGAAGTGCAGGACGTGTACCGTCTGCAAGGCGTGAAGATCAATGACAAGCACATCGAAGTGATCGTGCGTCAGATGCTGCGCCGCGTACAGATCGTCAATGCCGGCGACACCAACTACATCGTTGGCGAGCAGGTAGAGCGTTCGGAACTGCTGGACGAGAACGATCGCATGGCCGTTGAGAACAAGATTCCAGCGACCTACGAAAACGTCTTGTTGGGTATTACCAAGGCATCGCTGTCGACCGATTCGTTCATCTCGGCCGCATCGTTCCAGGAAACCACCCGCGTGCTGACCGAAGCGGCGATCATGGGCAAGCGCGATGGTCTGCGCGGCCTGAAAGAGAACGTCATCGTCGGCCGTCTGATTCCTGGCGGTACGGGCCTGGCCTTCCACCGCGCACGCAAAGAGAAAGAAGCGTGGGAAGTGGAAGAGCGTCAAGCACTGCTGCTGGCCGAGAAAGCCTCGATGGCTGGCGAAGCTGCCGAAGCGCTGCAGGATATCGAGACCCAGCAACATCACGGCGACGAAGCGTAATCTGCGCTGCTAGCTGACAAAAACGGCACCTTCGGGTGCCGTTTTTTTATGCCTGTCCACATTGCCATGCACGAAAAAGATAACGTGGCAGGCCGTAAATGATAGCAGCCCATTCCATTTACCTGTTCCATTGCATATATATCGCCACGGCAGCACATCATTTATATCGCGCATTGATGAACGCGATTTTCGGCTGTTGCTTATTTGCACCCATTCATTTGTATTCGCAGCATATGTAAATGGCAGCGTAAAATGGAAAAGCAAAGCATGCATTAAAAGTCATGCGCTTATTACTGGCAGAGATGGCGATCAAGATTCCTATGCCGATATGCACCCTGTTTCGCTGATAGCTTAATACGGTCGAGTTAATATTATGTCGAGCATGCTTGAATTGATGGCTTAAAACCGGATGACGCGGGTGACGCTGGACTGGTGCCGGCGCGGGGCAGGATGTCCCGATATCGCGCCGGCGAATTTTAAGTGAGCGCTTACAAGGATGGCCGCTTGCCAGTGCACGGCTCTTGGCTACTGCTGTAAGTCATCCCACTTTGCTGCGCATGGGCTTGCCCAACTGCCGGTGAGCGCGCATCACGGCGTTGTTGTGGCGTCACGCCCTGTTGCCTGGCTACGCCAGTTTCCAGTTCATTCATGCTAAGATTTGGCGCATGATTGCCCAAGCCCTGTTTACTCCAGCCCAGCAGAAACTGCTGGGTTTGCTCTTTGTCCGCGTGAATGAAGGCTTTCACTTGAACGAGATCATGCGCTTGACGGGTCTGGGCAGCGCGTCGGCGCAGCGCGAGCTGCGCCGGCTGCATGAGTCCGGCCTGATCACGTCGGAGCGGATTGGCAATGTGCGGCGCTTCTGGCCCAACAAGGAAAGCCTCGTGTATCCGGAGTTGAGCGGACTGGTGCAGAAAACCTTCGGCATCGTCGGCGTGCTCAGCGCGACCCTGGCGCCCTTGCGTGCCCAGCCGCAACTGGCATTCGTGTATGGCGCCACGGCGAAGGGACAAGACCTGCCTGGCAGCGCCATCGATTTGTTGCTGGTGGGAGAAGAAGCCAATTATGGCGATCTGTTGACGCGATTGGCGCCGGCCGAGCGAACCTTGCGGCGTAAAATCAATCCCAACCTGTATACGCTGGCCGATTATCGCCGACGCCTGCGTGAGGGCCAGCCATTTCTGCTGCAGGTATTACAGCAGCCGAAGCTGTTTGTTATCGGCGATGAGTCGCTATTGCATGCGCTGGCATTGCCGGATTCCGCAATGCGGACGAATGACATGCCATCTGTATTCTAAAGGCCGGGCCTGGAAAGCAGTTTCTGCTATAAAGTGAAATTGTTTGCTGGAATAATATCTGAGGCGGATAGATTGTATGATGAACAAATTACAGGCTTTTGGTTTAATTGTTTCCCAGGCGGTGCGTGGAGAATTGACGTTTCCCACCAGCGTTAATTCCGCACTGCAATTGCAATTGGCCCTGGCTGAACCGGACTGCCATATCGACCATGCGATCAAACTCGTACTGGCAGAGCCCCTGCTGGCGGCGCGCACGGTCGCGCTGGCTAACTCGGCCGTGTACAGCCGCGGCGATGCGGCGCCCGTGACCAGCGTGCGCGCGGCTGTCATGCGCATGGGTTACCGCAATCTGTACGCGCTGGTGGCGGCCATGGTGGTGCGCCAGTTCGGCAGCAAGATCCTCGACCCCGTCCTGCGCCAGAAGGCGACCCAGCTGTGGGAGCACACTGCCCACGTGGCGGCGCTGGCGCACGTACTTGCCCGCCGCGTGACGCACGTCGATGCCGACACGGCGCTGTTCGCCGGCATCGTGCATGAAGTGGGCGGTTTTTACCTGTTGTCGCGTGCCGATGAATTCCCCGGCCTGCTCGACGACGATGCCGATCACTGGATGGAGTCCGCCGAAGAGATCATTTCCCGCGAAGTCATGAAGAAGCTGCTGATCCCGCTGGCCGTGAGCGAAGCCATCGAAGGCTTGCGCGATGGCTTGCTATCGATTCCGCCCGACTCCCTGCTCGACACCTTGTTGTTGGCCAAGCAATTGTCGCCCGTGCCGTCGCCTTTGCAGGTGACGTATGTGGAAATGCTCACCCCCGCCGATTCCGTGATCGATTTCATTATCGACAATGAAACCCTGCAAAGCATCCTGGCCGAATCGGCCGAGGAAGTGCGTTCGATGAGTGCCGCGCTGCTCGTCTGACCAGATGGTGCCGCTTGTCGGCGCCGCTCAAGGGCCGGGATGCAGCACGACCTTGATGCATTGCTCCTGTTTCTTCTGGAAGATCTCGTAGCCGTGCGGCGCCTCGTCCAGGGTCAAGTGGTGGGAAATGATGGCGCCGGGATCGAGTTCGCCCCGCTGGATGCGCTCCAGCAGCGGCTGCATGTAGCGCTGCACGTGTGTTTGCCCCGTCTTGATGGTCAATGAACGGTTCATGATGGAACCAAACGGGATCTTGTCGCTGAAGCCGCCATACACGCCCGGCACCGAGACGACGCCACCGTTGCGGCATGCCATCAAGGCTTCGCGCAGGGCCGTGGGACGGTCCGATTCCAGTTTCATCGTCTGCTTGAGGCGGTCGTAGATATAGCTGATGCCGGAACCGTGCGCTTCCATGCCGACGGCATCGATGCAGGCATCCGGGCCCCGTCCTCCCGTCATTTCCCGCAGCGCATCGGGGACGTCCACCGCATCAAAATGCAGGGTTTCGGCGCCGGACAGTTCGCGCGCCATGCGCAGGCGTTCCGGGTAATGGTCGATGGCGATGACGCGCTCGGCGCCGAGCAGGAAGGCGCTCTGGATGGCGAACTGCCCCACGGGGCCGCAACCCCACACGGCCACCACCTGGCCCGGCGCGATGGCGCACGCTTCGGCCGCCATGTAGCCAGTCGGCAGTATGTCAGAGAGAAACAGCACTTGTTCATCCTTGAGCTCGTCCGGAACCTGGATGGGGCCGACGTCGGCAAACGGCACGCGTACATATTCGGCCTGGCCGCCCGCATAGCCGCCCGTCAGGTGGGAATAGCCAAAGATGCCCGCGCCCGAGTGGCCCCACATCTTTTCCGCCATGTAGGCGTTGGGGTTGGAATTCTCGCACACCGAGTACAGCTGTTGCTCGCAAAAGAAGCAGCGTCCGCAGGCGATGGGAAACGGCACGACCACCCGTTCTCCCACCTTGCGCTTGCGCACCGCGGAACCCACTTCCACCACCTCGCCCATGAACTCGTGGCCGAGGATGTCGCCTTGTTCCATGGTGGGCACGACGCCATTGTAGAGGTGCAGGTCGGAGCCGCAGATGGCCGTGGAACTGACCTTGACGATGGCGTCGCCGGGATTGAGGATGGCGGGATCGGGCACTTGTTCGATCCGCACGTCGCGCTTGCCGTGCCAGCAATTGGCTTTCATGACACACCTCCGTTTGCTTGCGGTCGAGGGGCAGCGGCCGCGCCGCCAGCCTTGTGCAGCAGGCGCGCCTTGAAGCTGCGCTTGCCCGATGGCTGGCCCTCAGTGGTGCTGACCTCGCCCGTTTCCATCCACTGCTTGAAGCGGCGCAAGGTGGTTTCGATCTGGTAGGCGGGTGCCTGGCTGAACAGGCCGGCCACGGCCGCGCCCACCTTGCCGGCTGGCGGCTGCATGTGCAGTTGCATGGTGACCACGGTGCCGCGTCCGCCCGGTGCGGGTGACAGTTCCAGCGCTCCCGTTTCGGCATGGTTTTCCGCCGCGCGCCAGCGCATGCCCTGACCCGGACGCTCTTGCGTCAGTTCGCCTATCCACTCGCCTTCGACGCTGTGCCAGCGCGAGCGGCGCGCATCGATCACCTGCACCGACTGCAGGCCCGGCATGAAGCGGGGCAGGTTTTCCAGGTCGCGCCAGGCGCGGTAGCAATCGTCGGCGGAGCGGTTGACGATCACGCTCTTTTGCAGCGCCAGTCCCTGTTCGCCTGGCGCGGGCAATTCGCTCAGCTTGCGCGGCGCCAGTTGGGCGCTGGCGATATAGTCGATGGCCGTCACGCCTGCCACCACGGCCGCCGTCGCCGCCAGGCGCTTGCGCGCATGGCGCCGGCTGGCCATGGCCACGCCCAGCAGTGACAGGTCCATGGCGTCGCCGGCGATGCGCGACCAGCGCCATGCCGGAGCGGTTTCGCCGCGCAGCAAGGCCGCGCCACATGCCATTTCGCGCAAGCCGATGGCGCGTATCCAGAAAGACGAGACGCCGCGCAAGCCGCTGGCCCGCGCCAGGCCGCGCGGCGCCACCAGCTGGGCCAGGCCCAGGCCGATGCTGAGCCAGCCAAGCGCCGTGATCATGGCATGGTTGCCGCGTGCGGTATCGTCGGGAATGTGCCGCTGCGACCGTCCATTGGCCTGGCCGCGCGCACTGGTGTAGTGAAGAATGGCGTCATGCCCATGATCGGGCATCTCCGCTGATGTTTGCCAGGCGGGCGGGCCAGCCGTGGCGGCGTCGTTCCTGTCTTCGCTTTGCATGCTGCCTCCCTTCTGTGTCTGGGAGTTAGGCAGCATTGCCTGGTACGCGTTCCGGCAGGCGTGCGCGAGATGCGCTGGATCTGTGCCAGATCAAATATCGGCACGAAAAAAAACGGCAGCCCCAACTGGCGCTGCCGTCCTCGCAAGAGTGGGCTAGCTTACTTCTGCTGCGCGATCCACCGGTCGACCTTGGCTTCCAGCAGTTTCAGGGGCAGGGTGCCGTCACTGAGCACCACTTCGTGGAACTTCGGCAGGCTGAACTTGTCGCCCAACGCCTGCTGGGCGCGCTGGCGCAGTTCGACGATTTTCAGCGCGCCGATCTTGTAGCCCAGCGCCTGGCCCGGCCAGGCCATGTAGCGTTCCGTTTCGCTTTTCGCCACGGCGTCGTAGCCGAGGGTATCGCGCATGTACTTGATCGTCTGCTCGCGCGTCCAGCCCTTGGTGTGCAAGCCCGTATCGACCACCAGGCGCACGGCGCGCAGCATCTCGTCGTTCAAGTGGCCGAAATACTGGGCCGGATCGTCGAACAGGCCCATTTCCTTGCCCAGGGTTTCCGCATACAGGGCCCAGCCTTCCGTGAAAGCATTATTGCCGCCGAAACGGCGGAAGTTCGGCAAGTCCATCTCTTGCACCAGCGCCAGGTGGAAATGGTGGCCAGGCTTGCCTTCGTGCAGGAACAAGGTGGTCATGCCCGTGTCGCCATACAGTTTCGGATCGGTGACGACGGACCAGAATACGCCCGGGCGCGAACCGTCGGCGGCCGGTGCCGTGTAATGGTCGGCGGCCGTATCGCGGCTCAGTTCAGGTTCCAGGCGCAAGTCCAGCGGTGCCTTCGGCACCAGGGTGAACAGGGCGGGCAATTTGCTGTCGAGCAGCACGTTCAGCTTGCGGTAGACGTCGAGCACTTCCTGCTCCGTCTTGAACGGGCGGTATTTCGCCTGTTCCGACACCCACACGGGCAAGCCGGCGGCCGGGCCGTTGTAGCCCATCTTCGGACCGACGATCGCGTATTGTTCCTGGATGCGTGCCACTTCGCGCAAGCCGATGGCGTGGATCTGCTCCGGTTTCAAATCCGTCGTGGTGCTGCTGGCCACGCGCGCCTGGTACCAGGCTGCGCCATCGGGCAGGGCGCTCCAGCCGCTGCTCGTGCGGCCGGCAGGCAGGTAATCGCGTTCCATGAAGGTGGACAGGCGCTGCAGCGCGGGCATCAGCTTGTCCTGGATGGCGGCCGTGTACTGTTTCGTCAGGCGGGCCTTGTCCGCCTCGGAAAAGCTGGCCGGCAAGTTCTTGATGGGCGTGTAATACACGCTGTCCTGCGGCGTGGCGCTGACGAGCTTCTTGAATTGCGGCAGGGCCGACTCCGTCAGCGCCTTCGGCAGCACGATGCCCTTTTGCATGCCGACTTTCATATTGGCGATGGCCTGGTCTATCCAGCCCGGCAACTGGCTGATACGGCTCAGGTAAGCGTCATACTCCTTGACCGAGGTCAAAGGCTGCGATGCCTCGCCGCCCGCATAATTGGCCAGGGTGACGGGCATGCTGTCCATCTGGTTCAAAGGCAGCAGGTATTCGGGGAAGCGCTCGAAGCTCAGCGCCGTCGCCAGTTCATAGTCGAGGATATCGTAGTTGATCTGGTCCTGGTGCGACAGCTGCGCGCGGGCGATGCTGCGCAGGGTCTTCTGGTACTGGCGGTACAGGGCGAACTGCTTTGCGCGCGCGGCGGGTACGATGGCTGAACCGAGCTGGTCGTCAAAACGGTTGTCGCCGCTCTCGGTGGCATTGATCGGCTCGAAACGGGCCTGCGCATCGTAGTACTGGTCGGCCAGCACTCGCAGCTGCTGCTTCGCTTTGGGCGCGCTGACGGCCACGGTTTTGCCAGCGGGCGGGGCCGCTTGCGCCATGGGCGCATGGGCGAGCAACAGGGAGATGGCCAGGGTGCCGAGGGTGCCGGCGGCAAAACGATGCTTCATGCGCGATGTCCTTTGTAAGGAGGGAATGAACGGAGGCGTTGGGGGTCGGGGTGGCCGGTCGCGATGGAGCAGCCGGGGCGTAAGCATACGCCATTGCCCAGTGCGTTTGGATAAATTGTGCGGGAGGAATGTTGCTATTTTGCCGTAGGCGGCAGGGCCGCTTTCATCGCTTGCCAGTGGCTGCTGGTCAAGGGACGGCAGGCCGGGCAGGGCGTGGCGGCGATCAGGCTCTCGATCTGCTCCGCGCGCGCCGCCGTTTGCGGGTGCGAGGAAATCCATCCGGGCACCTTGGCCTGGTCCTTGTCATTGAGCTTCCGGAAAAAACGCAGTATGCCGTCGGGGCGGATCTGCGCGCGCTGCAAGGCCAGCAAACCGAGCCGGTCCGCCTCTTCCTCCATGTCGCGGCTGAAATACAGGGTACCGGCCTGGTGCGCCAGCATGGCGGCCACGGCGCTGATGTCGCCGATGGTCACGCCCACCAGGGCGCCCCAGCCCAGGCTGCTGATCATTTGCCGCAACGAATGGCGCTGTTCCACATGCTGCACTTCATGCGCGAGCACGCCGGCCAGTTCGCCCGGATCGGCCGCCTGGCGCAGCAAGCCCGTATGCACGACGACGATGCCGCCCGGCATGGCAAACGCGTTGACCGTGTCGTCCTGCTTGACCAGCCAGCGGTACTGGTAGCGCGACCCGGCCGTCAGCGTGCGGCCGATGTCCTGCACCGTCTGCTGCGCCACGCCGTTCTCAACGATGCCGCCCTGTGCGCGCACTTGCGCCAGGGCCAGTTCGCCCAGCTGCTTTTCCGTCGAGAGGGGAATCCATCCCGCCAGCGCGCCGATGGCGTTACCTCCTTGCCACCACAGCAGGGCAGTGGCGACGACGGCCGCGCCCGTCAAGCCGGCCAGCCAGCCCGACACCTGCCGCCGGTTGCGCTGGCGCTCGCCCCACAGGCGCTGCAGTTGCGGCTGCAGCGCGGCCGGCGCCTCGCGCAAGACGATGGCGATGTCGTCCGCCGTCAGCGGCTTGAGCGACGCTTGCCTGCCTTGCGCATCGAGCCAGTTCAGGAACAGTTCCGGCCCGTCGACACCGCCCACGCTGACGACCAGCTGCGCCACGTCCAGCGTGGGGCCGGGCGCATCGATGGCCAGCTGGCTGCCGAAGAAATGCGCGCTGACGACCGTGCCCGCCGGGCCGCCATCGGGGCCGGCCAGCAGTGCCTGGAATGGCGTCATGCGGCGGCCTCGGCAAAGCGGCTTTCGTACAGGGCGGCCATCAGGTCGGACTGGCTGATGATGCCGGCCAGGCGTTCTTCCTCGTCGAGGATGGGGATATGGTGATAGCCGGCGTCGGCCATCAAGGGCACGAGATCGATGATGGGCGTGCCCAGGCGGGCCGTGTGCGGCGACGGCGTCATCAGCTGGCCCACCGCTTCCGGCTTGTCGCCGTGGGACAGGCCGTTGCGCTGCAGCAAGCCGCGCAGGCGCTGGCGCATGCCCTGATAATCGTCGAGCCCGCCATGGCGCAGGAAATCCGTCTGCGTGATGATGCCGATGACGCGGCGCGCCCGGTTCACGACGGGTAGCGCACCCACATCGTGCTCGCGCATGGTGCGCCAGGCAACATCGAGCGGCGTGCCGAATTCCACGCTGAGTACGTCTTTCGACATGATGTCGGCGCAGGTGACGACGCCGAAGCGGCGCTGGTAGGCGCGCATTTCCGTTTGCAGGAAGATCGCCTGCAAATCGTCGCGGCTGATGTCGAGCACTTCGCTGTGCTGGCGCAAGACGGCATCGAGGTCATCCGGTGAAAAGCCCAGGCGGTTGCTGGGCACCTCATCCTTGGTGGCGTGCGGATGCGGCGCGACCAGTTGCTGGACGTGCGGGTAGCGGCGGCCCGTCAGATTGTTGTACAGCACGGCGCAAGCGACCAGCACGGCGGAATTGAACAGCACGGTGATGAAGACGAATTCAAAGCCGGCCGCATGCACGCTGGCGCCGCCGACGACGGTGGTGAGCGCCACGGCGCCGCCCGGCGGATGCAAACAGCGCAGGGCAAACATGGCGCCGATGGCCAGGCAGGCGGCCAGCGCCGCCACGCCCACGCCAGATCCGAACCATTTGACGCAGGCCATGCCGACCAGGCCGGAGACGACGTTGCCGCCCACCACGGACCACGGTTGCGCCAGCGGGCTGGCCGGCAGGCAGAACAGCAGCACGGCCGAGGCGCCCATGGGCGCGATCAGGTAGACGCTGGCGCTGTCCGGGGCCAGCAGGAAATGGCAGATCAGGCCCGTCAGCAGCAAGCCGCAGATGGCGCCCGCGCAGGCGCGCAATTGTTCGCGGCGGCTGCCGTTGTTCGGTTGCGGCAGCCAGCGTGCCAGGAAAGAAGTCGTCATGGGGGAGGGCGCGTTCGGGCCGCGTTGCTCAGTGTGAGCCCGATATTATCCCATGCGTTCCATTTCGCTGCCGGTGGGCATTAATCCTCGGCGCAGACGGCCTGCAAGCCGTGCCGTGCCAGCAGTTTCCTGGCGGCCGCGATGGCGGACGGCGCCGGCTCGCTGCTGGCGCAGGCATAGATGTCATTGAGGACCACCGCCGCATCTTTGCCCGTGACGGCGGCCATCAGCTCGGTCAGGTTGCGGTCGGAAAAGTGTTCATATAGCAGGGCCAGCACGGCGAAATACGCCGTCTCTGGCAAGCCTCCGGGATAGGCGTCGCGCAACATGCGCGCGGCGCCGGACAGCGTTGGGGGTAATGTATCTGGCATGCTCAAGCGGCGTCTCCTTGGCGTGCTTATACGTTTTCCGCATAAGCACAGTGCAATTAAATGGTGGATATTTCTTGCAAGCAGGCATATTCTAGACAATCACGCCCGCTGGCAGCTGTTCAGCTGGCTTCACGATTTCTCTCAGGAGCCCTGCATGCGCCTTTCCCGTTTCGTCGCCCCATTCTTTGCCAGCCTGCTGCTTGCCGGTACCGCTATTGCCACCGCCCCCACACCGGCCAACCCGGTCGCCACGCCGCATCTGCCGTACAACGCGGCGGCCGACGCCAAGGCCGACGTGGCCCGCGCGCTGGCCGAGGCCAAGGCGGCGCACGTGCCTGTCTTGCTGATCTTTGGCGCCAACTGGTGCGAGGATTGCCGCGCACTCGACAAGGCCTTGAAGGAAGGCAAGAACGCCGAGCTGATGCAGCAGCAATTCAAGGTCGTCAAGGTCGACGTGGGTAACTTCGACCATAACCTGGACGTGGCGCAAGCCTATGGCAATCCGCTCAAGAAAGGCATTCCGGCCGCCGTGCTGGTCTCGAGCGACAACAACCAGGTGCTGTATGCCACCAAGGGCGGCGAACTGGCGAATGCCCGCCGCATGAGCGAGAGCGGCATCTATGATTTCTTCAAGCAGGCGGCCAGCGTGAAAGCGCCGGCGATTTAAGCGTTTTCAAACTTCCTTAAAACTCTTCCCACGCATCGCTGGCCGGCGCTTTCGGGCGCGCTGGCGTGGGCAGCATCGGCTCGTGCGCTGGCTGCCGAGGCTGCTGCGGCGCCGCATGCCCCGTTTCTTCCAGCTTGAAGACGCTGACCACCTGCGCCAGCCGGCCTGCCTGGTCCTGCAGGGACTGGGCTGCTGCCGCCGCTTCTTCCACGAGGGCCGCGTTTTGCTGGGTGGCGTCATCCATCTGCGTGACCGTGGCATTGACTTGCGCGATGCCCTGGCTTTGTTCCTGGCTGGCCGAAGCGATCTCTCCCATCAGGTCGGCCACCCTCTGCACGGAGACGACGATGTCCTGCATGGTGGCGCCGGCCGAGTCGACCAGCTTGCTGCCCGCTTCCACCTTGCTGCCCGAGTCGACGATCAGGTCCTTGATTTCCCTGGCTGCCGCCGCTGAGCGTTGCGCCAGGTTGCGCACTTCGGTTGCCACCACGGCAAAGCCGCGGCCCTGTTCGCCCGCACGGGCCGCCTCGACGGCCGCGTTCAGGGCGAGGATATTGGTTTGGAAGGCAATGCCGTCGATCACGCCGATAATGTCGGCGATCTTGCGCGAACTTTCCGTAATCGCGCCCATCGTCTGCACCACTTGGCCGACCACTTCGCCGCCCTTGACGGCGTGGCTCGAGGCCGATACCACCAGCTGATTCGCCTGGCGCGCATTGTCCGCATTCTGTTTCACGGTCGACGTCAGCTCTTCCATGGCCGCCGCCGTTTCTTCCAGGCTCGATGCCTGGGCTTCCGTGCGGGCCGACAGGTCCAGGTTGCCCGACGCGATCTGGCTCGATGCGCTGGCAATGGATCCGGTACTGTCGCGCACTTCGCGTATCGTCACATTCAGCGATGCGACGAAGCGGTTGAAGGCGGCCGCCAGCGCGCCGACCTCGTCTTCCGATTCCACGGGCATGCGGCGGCTCAGGTCGCCATTCCCGCTGGCGATTTCGCTGAGCATGTCCGCTGCCCGCGCGACGGGCGCGGCAATGGCGCGGCTGATGACATAAATGATGCACAGGGCGATGCCGCCACCGACCAGGCCGGCAATCAGGGCGGCGATCAGGGCCGAGCGCGTGACATTGCCCAGCACTTCCGCTTCCGGCACTTCGGCCATCACATACAGATTCAATTCCGGCACGAAGGAGGCGGCGACGAACTGGCGTCCCGCGGGCGCGTCGTAGATGGCGTACGCATATTTGTTGTCCGTCAGCAGGCTCTTGCTCAGCGTATCGCTAAAGCCGGGCAAATCCTTGAGTGCATGCTTGCCGTCGGCCAGGGCTGTGTCGCGGTGCACCAGCAGCATGCCATTGGCGCGCGCCAGGTAGACGTGGCCCGTCTGGCCGATCTTGTAGCTGCGGATGGTGTCGGCCAGCGCATTGATGGACAAGCCCAGGCCGGCCGCGATCTGCTTGCCGCCCGCCGTCTTGCCGCGCGCATTCAGGTACAGCATCAGGTCGCTGGAATGTTCGGCCTTGTCGATGTCGAGCGTATAGGCCTTGTCGCCGGCCAGCAAGCCGTAAAACCACTGGTCTGCCGCCTGGTTCTTGTCCAAGGTGCGCAGCAAGCCTTCCGTGGTGAAATACTTACCCGTGCTGGCGGAAGCCCAGTTGATCGAGGCGGCCTTGTTCTTGTCCTTGACCACGGTGGCGTAGCGCTGGAAGGTGGCGATGCCGCTGTCGGGCAAGCCGGCGTCTTCCCAGTCTTGCAGGTAGACATCGTTGGCCATGGTTTGCACCACGGACAGGGGCTGGCTGATCTGGCGCAGCACGTCGTTGCGGATCTCGCCCACCTGCGCCGGCAATTCCTGGCCGACGACGCGCTCGCGCACGTAATCGCTGCTCATGCGCACGCTGAGGAAAGACGAGATCGCCATGAAGAGCAGCAGGCACAAGCCCATGCTGAACAGGAGTTTTTTCTGGATGGAGAGGCGGCGGAGCAGAGACATGGAAGACCTTGGAGGATGGCCTGCACAAGGGGCAGGCAAGGGGCAGACAAGCGGACAGTATACCGGCCGCGCTGCGCGTCCCGCCGCACCACTGCTGCTTTTCGTTCATTTATGTTGCGTTGCAGCAACGCGCTTTCCCCATCTGCCCCGCATGGGCGGAAAACGCCTCAGGCAGGCAAGCCGTGGGCGATCAAGGCCAGTGGCAATTCCGTGCTGCACTTGATTTGTTCCATGGAAAAGGCGGATGACACGCCCGTCAGCTGCGCGGCCTTGATCAGCTTTTTATAGAAGGTATCGTAACCCTTGATATCGGTGGTGACGACTTTCAGCAGGTAGTCGATGTCGCCGCTCATGCGGTGAAATTCCTGTACTTCGGGCAAGACGATGACGGCGGCGGCGAAGCGGCGCAGCCATTTTTCATCGTGCTGGCCCGTGCGCACGCTGACGAAGACGGTCACGGGCAAGCCCACTTTTTGCCGGTTGACGATGGCCACGCGGCTCTCGATATAACCCTCTTCCTCCAGGCGCTTGACCCGCTTCCAGCATGGCGTGCTGGACAGGCCGATCTTTTCGCTGAGGGCGGCGATCGACAGGGTGCCGTCCTGCTGCAGGGCGGCGAGGATGGCGCAGTCGAATTTGTCGAGCGGAGCGTTTGGTGAATTCATTTTGTTATTCCGGTTTTTATGGCATGAACATGCTGCATAGTAGCGTAGTTGCAGTGTCTTTTGGCATATCTTCACGGGGGCAGGCCGGTAGACTATCGAGATGTTCCAGCCGCTTGCGCTGCGCCTTTTTAACTGCGCCCTTTTCATAGAATACTCGGACTGCCATCATGAAAGAAATCTACCTCGACAGCAATGCCACCACTTGCGTGCTGCCCGCCGCCGTTGCCGCCGCCCGGCAAGCGATGGAGCAGGGCTATGGCAATCCCAGCAGCACCCACGCCACGGGATTGCAGGCCAAGGCCATGATGGATGGCGTGCGCCGGCGCGCCAGCGGCTTGCTGGGCGTGGGCGATGGCCGTCTGATGTTCAATAGCGGCGCCACCGAAGGCATCCAGACGGCCGTGCTGTCGGCCCTGTGCGCGCTGCGCGAACGGCGCGACGCGGGCAAGCGCATCGGCAGCCTGCTGCTGTACGGCGCGACCGAGCACAAGGCCGTGCCGGAGAGCCTGGCGCACTGGAATCGCCTGCTGGGCCTGAACCTGGAAGTGCGCAAGCTGCCCGTCGATGCGCAGGGGCGCCACGATTTGCAGGCACTCGATGCGCTGATCGGCGACGCGGCCATGCTGTGCACGATGGCGGCGAACAATGAAACGGGTGTCGTCAGCGATTTGTCCGCCATCGCGCAACTGCTGCAGGAACGGGGCGCCGATGCCTACTGGATGGTCGATTGCGTGCAGGCGCTGGGCAAGCTGAAACTGAACCTGGCTGCCACGCGCATCGATTACGCACCGTTTTCCGGCCACAAGCTGTATGCGCCCAAGGGCATCGGCATGCTGTACGTGCGCGCCGGCGCCCCGTTTACGCCCTTGATGATGGGCGGCGGCCAGGAGGCGGGCCTGCGCTCGGGTACGGAAAACATGGCCGGCATCGCCGCGCTGGGTGCCGTGCTCGCCGCGCTGGACGATGGCAAGACCTTCCGCAGCCACGCCGACCTGGCCGCGTTCCGCGAGCAGCTGGTGGCCAGCCTGGAACGCGCTTTTCCCGGCATCGTTTTCAATATGCCGTTCGACTTGTCCTTGCCGACGACGCTCAATTTTTCCGTGCCTGGACTGTCCTCGAAAGAGCTGCTGGACCTGTTCGACGCGGCGCGCGTGCGCGTCAGCTCGGGCAGCGCCTGTTCCGCCGCCAAGGCGCTGCCCAGTTATGTGCTGGAAGCGATGCACGTGCCGCAATGGCGCGCCAGTTCCGCCATCCGTCTGTCGTTCGGTCCCCTGATCGATGCGGCGACGGTTAGCGCCGCCTGCGCGCGCATCGAGCGCTGCGGCGAAGCGCTGCGCAGCAGCTGTCTGCTGCCGTCGGCGCTGGCGCCATCGCCGCAGGACGGCGTGATCCAGCTGAGCGTCGACGGCCAGTGCACCTGGCTGCTCAGCGACGCCGCCAGCGCCAGTTGCGTCGTCATCGATCCCGCCGCCGCGCTCGTGCCGCGCCTGGCCGCCTTCATCCGCTGCCAGCACCTGGCCTTGCGCGCCATCGTGCACACGACGGCGCCAGCGGACCATGGCGCCGCGCGCCTGGCGCTGCTGCAGGAACTGCAGATCGAACAGGTCGGCCACGTCGATATCGACGGTGAGCTGGCGCTGGGCCAGCAGCGGCTGCGTCGCATCGAGTGCGGCGCAACCCATGTGTATCTGCTGGAGCAGCGCTTCGCCTTCATCGGCACCCTGGCCCCCGCAGCGTTGACGCCCCTGCTGGATGCGGTGCTGCTGACGCAAGATACCGTGCTGTGCGCGTCCGGCGACGACGGCAGCATCTGCGGCACCGTGCGCACCGCGCGCGAAGGCGAGGCCGCCGCCAGCGCACTGCAGCTCGATGCGGCCGGCTTGCCCGCCTTCCTGCGCCAGCATCCCGACGCCATCCTCGTCGACGTGCGCGAAGCGTACGAACACGCGGCATGCGCCGGCACCGTGTTCGAAGGCTGCGAGGTGCGCAGCGTACCGCTGAGCCGTCTGGCGGGACAGGTGGCCGCCTGGCTGCAGCAGCCGCAGCGCCCGCTGGTCTTTTTCTGCCGCAGCGGCAACCGCAGCGCACGCGCCGCCGCCTGCCTGCGCCGCCTCGGTCACGGCGCGGCATGGCAACTCGACGGCGGCATGGCGATGGCGGAAGCGACGCGCCACCCGCTGGCCATCGCCGCCTGAACGGCTTGAACTTTCCTTCTTGAAATATTGCACCGTGTCATCATCGGCACGGTGCACGTCGCGCCTTTTCTCCTGTTCATTTCCTACCGGCATTTTTCTGCCATTCAACGCGCTGATTTCTTTGCTGAAACGTCCCTAAAACACTGGGTATGTACGCTAGCGCACGGTCTTGCCTGCGCCGCCCTCCTAGGATGAAGTTCAGAAAATCTCCCTATACCCTGAGATTCGTCGCAACGCTCCGGCGCTTCGCTTTCCGTCTTCGCCAGTGTCCGATCGTGTTTTTCCAGACTGGGCCCGCATGACGGTGGCCGCTGGCTGCCTGCGCGCACCTAGCGAGGCCCAAGTTGAAAGAGTACACAGCAGTTGTCACGCAGCAGATCAAGGAACAGGTTTCCAAAGTCAAAGAAATCTTCCGCGACCATTCCCTAGCACCGGACACCTTCGACGCCGCGCGCGACGATGCCTTGCCCCTGCGTTCCGAATTATTCAGCGCCATGCAGATGGCCGCCCACGGCAAGCACGTGGCCGCTGGCCATGCGGTGGGCAGGCATCATGGCCGCGACCGCCTGTTGGCGCGCCTGGCTGACAATGCGGCCCTGATCACGGCCACCGTCAATGAGCTGACGGCGACTGTCAAAAGCGGGCGCCAGGTCACGCCCGCCTCGGAATGGCTGCTCGATAATTTTTACCTGATCGAAGAGCAGATCCGCACCACGCGGCGCCACTTACCGAAGAATTACAGCAAGGAGCTGCCACGGCTGAGTTCCGGCGTGGATGCGGGCTGCCCGCGCGTGTATAAGATCGCGCTGGAAATCATCTCGCACGGCGATGGCAGGGTCGACCTGGAAAACCTGTGCCACTTCGTCGAGGCTTACCAGGACGTGGCCACCCTGACCTTGGGCGAACTGTGGGCCGTGCCCATCATGCTGCGCCTGGCGCTGATCGAAAACCTGCGCCGCGTCGCCGCGCGCGTGGCCGACGACCGCATGCAGCGCGACCTGGCCAATACCTGGGCCGACCAGATGACGGAGATCGCCGAGCGCAATCCCAGCGGCTTGATCCTGCTCGTGGCCGACATGGCCCGTTCGAATCCGCCGATGACCAGCGCCTTCGTGGCCGAATTGTCGCGCCGCCTGCAGGGACAGAGTTCCTCGCTGACCCTGGCGCTGTCGTGGCTGACGCACAAGCTGGCCGAGTCGGGCCTCACCATCGAGCAGCAGATCCAGTCCGAGATCGGGCAGCAGGCGGCCGACCAGGTCTCGATCGCCAACAGCATCGGCAGCCTGCGTTTTCTCGGCACCATGGATTGGCAGGAGTTCGTCGAGACCATGAGCGTGGTCGAACAGACCTTGCGCCTGGACCCGGCCGGTACGTATGGCTTGATGGATTTCGCCACGCGCGACAGCTACCGCCACGCCATCGAACGCATCGCCAAGCGCAGCGCGCGCAGCGAAGTGGAAGTGGCCGAGATGGTGGTGCAACTGGCGCACACGCACGGCAACGGCAATGACGCGCGCCGCGGCCACATCGGCTTTTACCTGGTCGGGCGCGGCGTGCTGGTGCTGGAAAAGCAGGCCGGCGCCAAGCTGCCGTTCATCGAGGCGCTGCAGCATACGGCGCGCGCCGCGCCGCTGGCCGTCTATCTGGGGGCGATCTCGTTCCTGACCCTGGCGACGAGCGCCTTGCTGCTCGAGCGCGCCGTGCGCCATGGCGTGCAGGGCTGGCCCCTGGCGGCGCTGGGTGCGCTGGCGCTGCTGGGCAGCAGCCAGCTGGCCGTGGCCGTGGTGAACTGGCTGGCAACCCTGATGACGTCGCCGCATCCGCTGCCGCGCATGGATTACCAGTCCGGCATTCCGTCCGATGCGCGCGGCATCGTCGTGGTGCCGACCCTGATCTACAGCCCGGAAAACGTGGCAGCCCTGTGCGAGGCGCTGGAAGTGCGTTATCTCGCCAACCGCGACCCGAACCTGCGTTTCTGCCTGCTGACGGACTTTGTCGACGCGCAGGCGCAAACCCTGCCCGGCGACGAAGCCCTGCTGCGCCAGGCGCAGGAGACCATCCGTGGCCTGAACGAGAAATACCGCGTAGAGGGCGCCGAGCTCACGGAGAACGGCGACCCGGCCGACCCGGAAGAGCTGGGCCATGTGGGGCCGTTCCTGCTGCTGCATCGTCCGCGTCTGTGGAATTCGCAGCAGAATGCGTGGATGGGGCAGGAGCGCAAGCGCGGCAAATTGTCCGACCTGCACGCGTTTTTGCGCGGCGGCGCGCGCGATAAATTCTCGCTGGTGGAAGGCGAGTTGCGCGGCCTGCGCACGATCAAATACGTGATCACGCTCGACACCGATACGCAGCTGCCGCGCGACGCGGCGCGCGAATTCATCGCCACCATGATGCACCCGCTGAACCGTCCCGTGCTGGATGCGGCCGGCACGCGCGTGGTGGCCGGCTACGGCATCCTGCAGCCGCGCGTGGCCGTGGCCCTGCCCAGCGCGAATGCGTCGCGCTACGAGCTGCTGTGCGGCGGCGAGCCGGGCATCGACCCGTATACGCGCACCGTCTCCGACCTGTACCAGGACGTGTTTTATGAAGGCTCGTTCATCGGCAAGGGCATCTATGACCTCGACATGTTCGAGCGCGTGCTGGGCCAGCGCCTGCCCGACAATAAAATCCTCAGCCACGATTTGCTGGAAGGCTGTTATTTGCGCGCCGGCCTGCTCAGCGACTCGCAGCTGTACGAGGAATATCCGGCCCGCTACGACGCCGACGTCAGCCGCCGCCAGCGCTGGATACGCGGCGACTGGCAGCTGATCGGCTGGCTGCTGGGCCGGGTGCCGGGCCGCGCCGGCAAGCGCGAACGCAATCCCTTGTCGATGCTGTCGCGCTGGAAGCTGTTCGACAACCTGCGCCGCAGCGTCGTGGCGCCGGCCACCACCTTGTCCCTGCTGCTGGTGTGGGGCTTTTTACCGCACGTGGCCTTCTGGAGCGCGGCCGTGCTGGCCATCATCTTCCTGCCGCCCGTGTTTTCGGCCCTGTACGACCTGCTGCGCAAACCGCGCGACACCCTGTGGCGCCAGCATCTGGCCGCGTTCGAGCGGCGCTGCGGCGTGCAGTTCTCGCACGCCATGCTGACCCTCGTCTTCCTGCCCTATGAAGCCTGGATCAGTCTGGACGCCATCGCGCGCACCCTGTGGCGCCTGGGCGTATCGCACAAGCACTTGCTCGACTGGCGTGCTTCGAACCTGCACAGTTCTTCCGGCAGTCAAGCCGACAGCTGGCGCGCCATGTGGTGTTCGCCCGCGCTGGCGCTGGCCACCTTCGGCGCCTTGCTCTACTGGCGCCCGGCCGCCTTGCCCGCCGCCGCCGTGGTGCTGCTGTTGTGGCTGGCCGCGCCCGCCATCGCCTGGTGGATCAGCCGCCCCATCGAGCGGGCCGTGGCGCGCCTGTCGGCCGAGCAGGGACGTTTCCTGCATGGCGTGGCGCGCAAGACCTGGGCGTATTTCGATACCTTCGTCGGGCCGGACGACCACTGGCTGCCGCCCGATAACATGCAGGAGCATCCGAACCTCGTGGTGGCGCACCGCACTTCGCCGACGAATATCGGCCTGGCGCTGCTGGCCAACCTGACGGCCTACGATTTCGGCTATGTGACCCTGGGACAGTTGATCGAGCGCAGCCGCGCCACCCTGCACAGCATGGGCGAGCTGGAACGCTTCCAGGGCCACTTCTATAACTGGTACGACACGCAAACGCTCAAGGCGCTGCAGCCGATGTATATCTCGACGGTCGACAGCGGCAACCTGGCCGGCCATCTGCTGACCTTGCAGCCGGGACTGGTGGAACTGTACGACGCTCCCATCATCGGCGCGCAGGTGGTGCAGGGCATCCGCACGACGGCGCAGGTGCTGCAGGAATTCATCGCCGCCGAAGGCGAGGGCAAGGCCATGCGCGAGAGCATGAGCCTGTTGCAGGCGCAGGCCGCGCCCGCCACCCTGGCCGAATGGCATGCTTATCTCGCCGCCGCGAACGGCGCGGCCGATGCGCTGCTGTCGCTGACCCTGCAAAGCGAGGATGGCGAGCTGTCGATGTGGACGGGCGCGCTGGCGCGCCAGTGCCGCGCGGCGCTGGCCGAGTTGCTGCAACTGGCGCCGTGGGCGGCGCAGGCGGGCATCGATCCTGCTTGGCTGCGCATGCCAACCCTGCGCGAACTGGCCAACCTGGAGGTGCCCGAAGACACGCCATCCGAGCTGGCCGCCCTGCTGGCGCAGGGCCGCGAACAGGCGGGCCGCCACATGCGCGACATCGCCCACGCGGCGGGCCAGGCGCGCGACTTCGCGCAGATCGAATACGGCTTCCTGTACAACCCGTCGACCAAGCTGCTGGCCATCGGCTACAACGTCAGCGAACGGCGCCTGGACCCCAGCTACTACGATTTATTGGCTTCCGAAGTGCGTCTGGCCAGCTTCATCGCCATCGCCCAGGGGCAGCTGCCGCAGGAGCACTGGTTCGCCCTGGGCCGCCAGTTGTGCATGGTGGCCGGCCAGCCCGTGCTGCTGTCGTGGAGCGGTTCGATGTTCGAGTACCTGATGCCGCTGCTGGTGATGCCGAACTACCCGAACACCCTGCTCGACCAGACCTACCACTCCGTCATCGAGGCGCAGATCGACTATGGCCGCCAGCGCGACGTGCCGTGGGGGATTTCCGAGTCCGGCTACAACACGGTCGACGCCAGCCTGAATTACCAGTACCGCGCCTTTGGCGTGCCGGGCCTGGGCTTGAAACGGGGCCTGGCCGACGACCTGGTGGTGGCGCCGTATGCCAGCATGATGGGCCTGATGGTGCAGCCGGAAGCGTCGTGCCAGAACCTGCAGCGCATGCAGGCGGCCGGCTACATGGGCCGCTACGGCTTTTTTGAAGCGATCGATTTCACCACCGCGCGCCTGCCGCGCGGGCAGGGCAGCGCCATCATCCGCTCCTTCATGGTGCACCATCAGGGCATGGGCTTTTTGGCCCTCAGCTACCTGCTGCACGACCGCCCGATGCAGCGCCGTTTCGAATCCGATCCGCTGCTGCAATCGGCCTTGCTGGTGCTGCAGGAACGCACGCCGCAGGCCGGCGCGTTTTACTCGAACACGGCCGAACTGGCGGTGCTGCGCAGCGGCGCGCCCGAGCAGGCCATGCCGATGCGCATCCTCACGCAGGCCAACAGCGCGGTGCCCGAAACGCAGCTGCTGTCGAATGGCCGCTACCACGTCATGGTGAGCAATGCGGGCGGCAGCTACAGCCGCTGGAAAGACCTGTCCGTGACGCGCTGGCGCGAAGACAGCACGCGCGACAACTGGGGCAATTTCTGCTACCTGCGCGACCTCGACGACGGTGAAGTCTGGTCCACCATGTACCAGCCGACCCTGGCCGAACCGAAGAAATACGAAGTGATTTTTTCGGAAGGCCGCGCCGAGTTCCGCCGGGCCGACCATGGCCTCGACCTGTACACGGAAATCGTCGTCTCGCCCGAGGACGACATCGAAATCCGCCGCACCCGCATCAGCAATAATTCGAACCGCCAGCGGCGCATCGAGATCACCAGCTTTGCCGAAGTGGTGATGGCGCCGGCGGCGGCCGACGCGGCCCATCCCGCGTTCAGCAAACTGTTCGTGCAGACGGAAATCCTCGCGCATGAAAAGGCGATCCTGTGCACGCGCCGGCCCCGCTCGAAAGACGAGCAGATGCCGTGGCTGCTGCATGTGATGACCGTGCACGATATCGAGCGCTACGAAGTGTCGTTCGAGACGGACCGCGCGCGCTTCATCGGCCGCGGCAACACGGCGCAACTGCCGCAGGCGCTGCAGGACGACGGGCCGCTCAGCGGCGGCCACGGCTCCGTGCTCGACCCCATCGTGGCCATCCGCTACGTCATCACGCTCGAACCCGACCAGGCCGTCACCGTCGACAGCGTCACCGGCATGGTGGAGCAGCGCGAGGCGGCGCTGCACCTGATCGACAAATACCAGGACCGCCATCTGGCCGACCGCGTCTTCGAACTGGCCTGGACGCACAGCCAGGTGGTGCTGCGCCAGTTGAACGCCAGCGAAGCGGACGCGCAGCTGTATGCGCGCCTGGCCAACGCCGTGATCTATCCGAATGCGGCCCTGCGCGCCGAAGCGAGCATCCTGATCAAGAACCAGCGCGGCCAGTCCGGCCTGTGGGCGTATGCGATATCCGGCGACCTGCCCATCGTGCTGCTGCAGATACGCGACGCGGCCAATATCGAGCTGGCGCGCCAGATGGTGCAGGCGCATGCCTACTGGCGCCTGAAAGGATTGATCGTCGACCTGGTGATCTGGTACGAAGAGCAGTCGGGCTACCGCCAGCTGCTGCACGACCAGATCATGGGCTTGATCGCCTCGGGCATCGATGCGCAGGCGATCGACCGCCCGGGCGGCATCTTCGTGCGCCTGGCCGAGCAGATCGCCAACGAAGACCGCATCTTGCTGCAATCGGTGGCGCGCGCCATCATCAGCGATTTGCGCGGCACCCTGGCCGAGCAGGTCAAGCGTCCGCCGAGCCCCGTGCTGCGCATGCCGCCGCTGCTGCAGGACCCGGCGCGCGAGCATGGCGGCGTGCCGCACCGGGCGCCGCAGCGCGAGCTGATCCTGGAAAATGGCCTCGGTGGTTTCACGCCCGATGGGCGCGAATACGTGATCACCACGGCAGAAGGCAAACAGACGCCGGCGCCGTGGTCGAACGTGCTGGCCAATGCGCAGTTCGGCACGGTGGTGTCGGAAGCCGGGCAGGCATATACGTGGAGCGAGAATGCGCATGAATTCCGCCTTACGCCATGGCAGAACGACCCCGTGTCCGACCTGTCGGGCGAAGCGTTTTATGTGCGCGACGAGCAGAGCGGCCAGTTCTGGTCGCCTTCGTCCCTGCCCGCGCGCGGCAGCGGCGACTACGTGACGCGCCACGGTTTCGGCTACAGCATTTTTGAGCACAGCGAGGGCGGCATCGCCACCGAGCTGTGCACCTATGTGGCGCTCGATGCGGCCGTCAAATACTCGGTCATCAAGGTGCGCAACGACAGCGGCGTGCCGCGCCGCCTGTCCGTCACCGGTTACGTGGAATGGGTGATGGCCGACCTGCGCGCCAAGTCCGGCATGCATGTGGCCACCGAGGTCGATACGATCAGCGGCGCGCTGTTTGCGCGCAATAACTACAACACGGAGTTTTCCGGCCGCGTCGGCTTTTTCAATACGGACGCCAGCATCCGCTCGATTACCTGCGACCGCAATGAATTCATCGGCCGCAACGGCAGCCTGGCGCAGCCGGCGGCGCTGCGCCGCGTGCGCCTGTCCGGCAAGGCGGGCACGGGGCTGGACCAGTGTGCCGCCATCCAGGTGCCGTTCGAACTGCAGCCGGGACAGGAGCGCGAAATCGTCTTCCTGCTCGGCGTGGGCGGGCGCCGCAATGCCGACGCCAGCACCATGGTGCAGCGCCATGCGGGCAAGGAAGCGGCCCGCATGGCGCTCGACGCGGTACGCGCGCACTGGGACACCACTCTGGGCGCGGTGCGCATCGAAACGCCCGACCCGTCGCTCGACGTGATCGCCAATGGCTGGCTGATGTACCAGACCATCGCCTGCCGTCTGTGGGCGCGCAGCGGCTATTACCAGTCGGGCGGCGCCTACGGTTTCCGCGACCAGCTGCAAGACGCGATGGCGATGATCCACACGGCGCCGCAGCTGCTGCGCAAGCACTTGCTGCTGTGCGCGGCGCACCAGTTTGTCGAAGGCGACGTGCAGCACTGGTGGCATCCGCCGTCGGACCGGGGCGTGCGCACGCACTGCTCCGACGATTACCTGTGGCTGCCGCTGGCCGCCTGCCGCTATGTGATCGCCACGGGCGACGTCAACGTGCTGTCGGAAGTGGCGCCCTTCATCGAGGGACGGGCCGTCAAGCCGGAAGAGGATTCCTACTATGACTTGCCCGTGCGCTCGGGAGAGTCGGCCGACCTTTACGAGCATTGCGTGCGTGCCATCCGCCATGGCTTGCGCATGGGCGTGCACGGCTTGCCGCTGATCGGTTCCTGCGACTGGAACGACGGCATGGACAAGGTGGGCGAACATGGCAAGGGCGAGAGCGTGTGGCTGGCCTTCTTCCTGTACGAAGTGCTGCAGCGTTTCGCCGAAGTGGCCATGCTGCGCGGCGACGCTGCGTTCGCCCAGTTCTGCCGCGACGAAGCCGTGAAACTGGCGGCCAACGTCGAGGAGCATGCATGGGATGGCGAGTGGTACCGGCGCGCGTATTTCGACGACGGCACGCCACTGGGTTCGCACACGAACGAGGAATGCCAGATCGATTCGATTTCGCAAAGCTGGGGCGTGCTGTCGGGCGCCGCCAACAAGGAGCGGGTCGCCGGCGCCATGCGCCAGGTCGACGCGCGCCTCGTGCGCCGCGATTCCGGCGTGATCCAGCTGCTCGACCCGCCGTTCGACAAGGCCGACCTCAATCCCGGCTACATCCGCGGCTATGTGCCGGGCGTGCGCGAAAACGGCGGGCAGTACACGCATGCTGCCATCTGGACGGCGATGGCGTTTGCCCGCATGGGCGATGGCGAAAAGGCGTGGGAGCTGCTGCGCATGATCAATCCCGTGCGCCATGGCGTCGACGCGCAGGCGGTGGCGCGCTACAAGGTGGAGCCGTACGTGGTGACGGCCGACGTGTATGCCGTGGCGCCGCACGTGGGACGCGGCGGCTGGAGCTGGTACACGGGATCGTCGGGCTGGCTGTACCGCCTGATCGTCGAATCCCTGCTCGGCTTGACGCGCGAAGCGAACGTGCTGCGCCTGGCGCCGGCCATGCCGGCCGAATGGGACAGCTTCAAGCTGCATTACCGCTTCGGCGCCAGCAGCTATGCCATCACGGTGGAGCAGGCGCAGGGGCGGCCCGCGGGGCTGTCGCTCGATGGCGTGGCACAGGGCGGCAACAGCATCGCCCTGCGCGACGAGGGCCGCGAGTATGCGGTGCTACTGCTGCTGTAGTCTCGTCGTTGTGTCTTGCCACTTCTCCTGCTCGGGGCGGCGCCGGCCTGCCAGCAGGACCAGGCCGGCGCCGAACAGCAGCAGGTCGCGCGTGCGTACTTCGGGCGCGGATGGTATTGCCGTCTGGTGGCGGTGCAAGGGTGCCGCCATGGCGGCGGGGAGCTGGCTGGCGCAAGCGGCCAGGCACAGCGCCGCCGCTTTTCTGTTCAACTGCATATATTCCTCAAGAAAGCGCGCTGACCGTTCCGGATCGGCGCGCCGGTATTCATGTCGCCGACATTGTAATTATGAGCATGAATATTGTAAATGAGAAATTATCCAGGCTGTCTCAAAATCCCAGCGCCGCGCCCGCACCCAGCAGGGTGGCGACACCCAGCACGGCAAAGATCAGGGCCGCGATGCCATGCACGAGGCGCAGCGGGACGCGGTTGACGATCCTGTCGCCCAGGTAGACGGCCGGCACGTTGGCCAGCATCATGCCGAAGGTGGTGCCCAGCACGACGGAAACGATATCGTGATAGCGCGCCGCCAGCGCCACCGTCGCCACCTGCGTCTTGTCTCCCATTTCCGCCATGAAGAAGGCGATCAGGGTGGTCAGGAAGACGCCGTACCTGGCCAGTTTCGTCTCGTCTTCATCGAGCTTGTCGGGGATCAGGGTCCAGGCGGCCATGGCCAGGAACGACACGCCCAGCACCCAGCGCAGCACGTCGGGCCCCAGCATGCTGGTGATCCAGGCGCCGACGGCGGCGGCAAACGCGTGGTTGGCGACGGTGGCGACGAAAATGGCCAGCACGATGGGCAAAGGCTTGCGGAATTTGGCGGCCAGCAGAAAGGCCAGGAGTTGGGTTTTGTCGCCGATTTCAGCGAGACCGACGATGCCGGTGGAGATGAGGAATGCTTCCATGAGAGTGCAAGAGGTACGCGGGCCGGACGAATTAACCAATGATCCACGGGCGACTCCGGCCCATGCGGCCGCCCTGGATCAATGGTCTCGTCAAGTTTTGCAACCACCTGCACCATGGCCTGCGGGCCAATCATGTTGATACAGGTTCCCGCGGCAGGACCGCGGGACGACTACTCCCCAATGTTCGAGGCGCATCATACGCCTATGCCTGTTTCTGCGCCAGTGCCGCCGGCCGCCGGCGCCGTGCTGCGTGTGGAACTTCCACAACAATGATCGATTGCAAACAGACTCGACTTAGAATGCAGTTCTGTCCACGACTCCCAGATGGAATGCGCCATGCCGGTCCTTGTCCGCTTGCTTGCCTTGTGTTTGACCTTGTTTGCTCCCTTGCCCGGCCTGTGCGCCGCCGCGCCCTTCGACGACAAGTTCCGCCAGCTCGAAGAACTGCTGCCCACGCCGAACAGCTACCGCACCGCGTCCGGCGCGCCCGGTCACGCCTACTGGCAGCAGCGCGCCGATTACGTGATCCGCGCCACGCTCGATGAAGCGCGGCGCGCCATCACGGCCAGCGAACAGATCACCTATCACAACCGCTCGCCCGACAGCCTCGCGTATCTGTGGCTGCAGCTGGACCAGAATGGCTTGCGCCAGGATGCCGACCAGCGCCGCGTCCTGAGCGCGCCGTCGCGCCAGGCCTGGCTGAGCGGCAACGAAGACGAAGCGCTGAAATTCGAGGACTTGCGCGCCATCCATGCGGGCCGCGAATTTGACGGGGGCTTCAAGCTCAGCGCCGTGAAAGCGGCCAGCGGCAAGCCGCTGCCATATGTGGTCAATCAGACCATGCTGCGCATCGATCTGCCGGTGGCGCTGGCGCCCGGCCAGAGCATCACGTTCAATATCGACTGGTCGTATCAGATCAATGACCAGAAGGTGCTCGTCGAGCGTTCCGGCTACGAGTATTTTGAAGACGACAAGAACACGATTTTCCAGATCGCGCAGTGGTTCCCCCGCATGGCCGCGTATTACGACGCCGTCGGCTGGCAGCACAAGCAATTCCTCGGCTCCGGCGAATTCACGCTGGAGTTTGGCGACTACGAGCTGTACCTGACGGTGCCGGCCGACCACGTGGTGGCCGCCACGGGCGAGCTGCAAAACCCTGCCGCCGTGTTGAGCGCGGCGCAGCGCGAGCGCCTGGCGCGGGCGAAAAACAGCGCGACGCCACTGCTGGTGATCACGCCCGCCGAGGCGCTGGCGGCGGAAAAGGGCAAACCGGCGGGGATGAAAACCTGGCACTTCAAGGCGGCCAATGTGCGCGACGTGGCGTGGGCTTCGAGCCGCAAGTTCATCTGGGATGCGCAGGGGCTCGACAGCGGCGGCAAGCGCGTGATGGCCATGTCCTACTATCCGAACGAGGGCAATCCGCTGTGGCAGCAGTACAGCACGCGCGCCGTCGTGCATGCGATCGAGCAGTACAACAAGTACAGTTTCGACTATCCGTACCCGAATGCGATCTCCGTCAACGGCGCCGTGGGCGGCATGGAGTATCCGATGATTGCGTTCAATGGCGGGCGCCCCGTGAAGGACAAGAAGACGGGGGAACTCACGTATTCGAAGACGACCAAATATGACCTGATCGGCGTGATCATCCATGAAGTGGGCCACAATTATTTTCCCATGATCGTCAATTCGGACGAGCGCCAGTGGACGTGGATGGACGAGGGCCTCAATTCCTTCCTGCAGTACCTGGCCGAGCAGGCGTGGGAAGAGCATTTCCCCTCCTGGAATGGCGAGCCGCGCAAGATCGTCGACTACATGCGCAGCCAGAACCAGGTGCCCATCATGACCAATTCCGAGTCCCTGCTGCAGTTCACGGCGAACGCCTACGACAAGCCGGCCACGGCCCTCAACATCCTGCGCGAAACCATCCTCGGGCGTGAACTGTTCGACTTCGCCTTCAAGCAGTATGCCTTGCGCTGGAAGTTCAAGCGCCCGACGCCCGCCGACTTTTTTCGCACCATGGAAGACGCTTCCGGCACGGACCTGGACTGGTTCTGGCGCGGCTGGTTCTATACCACCGATGCGGTCGACATCAGCATCGACGGCATCAGCGAATACGGCGTGAGCACGAAGAATCCGGAGGTCGAGAAAGCGTGGAAGAAGGCGCAGAAGGAGGCGCAGCCCATCTCGATCTCGGACCAGCGCAACAAGGCGCTGCCGAAGAAGGTCGATACCGATCCTGCGCTGAAGGACTTCTATAACCGGCACGATGAATTCACGGTCACCAACAAGGACCGCAACAGCTATGCGGAAGAGCAGGAAACGCTGGAGCCGTGGGAGAAAAAGCTGCTGGAACAGCGCAATATGGGCAAGCATCTGTACCTGGTCGACTTTTCGAATCTCGGCGGCCTGGTGATGCCGCTGATCCTGGAAATCGAACTGAAAAGCGGCAAGAAGATCATCGAGCGCGTGCCGGCCGAAGTGTGGCGCTACGCGCCGCACAAGATCAGCAAGCTGATCATCACGGACGAGCCGATGGTGGGCCTGGTGCAGGACCCGTACTGGGAAACGGCCGACATCGACACCAGCAACAATAGCTGGCCGAGAAAGATCACGCCGTCGCGCCTGGAGCTGTTCAAGCTCGATCGCGACAAGCATAACCTGATGAAGGATTTTAATGTACCGCTGAAGGCGCCCGAGGCCAAGCCGCAAGCCAGGGCAGAAGAAAAATAGGGAAACAGCGCCGGCCGGTCCGGCGCTTTTTTCTGCCGGCCTGCGCCGGAAGTGCTATTCTGCGCGACGCCCCGGCGCACACGGACCGGGGCTTTCGCAAATCATTCAAAAGACGACCATGCAAACTTTGACCTTCCTGCGCGCGCTGGGCTGTGCGCTACTTTGCCAGGTGACCCTGGCCGCGCACGCCGACCCCCTCAGCTACGCGCGTTACGACCAGGTGCGCACGCGCGACCTGCAGCTGGACCTGAAAGCCGACTTCAAGCAAAAGACGCTTTCCGGCTATGCCGAGCTGTCCTTGAACTGGATCGACCCGGCGGCGCGCACCCTGGTGCTCGATACGCGCGATCTGTCGATCGCCAAGGTGCAGGTACAGGACAAGCGCGGCGCATGGCAGATGGCGCCGTACCAGCTGGACAAGGCCGACCCGGAAAAGGGCCAGGCGCTGCGCATCACGACCACGGGCCAGCCGGGCAAGGTGCGCGTCTACTATCACACGGCGCCGAACGCCATCGCGCTGCAGTGGCTCACGCCGCAGCAGACGATGTCGGGCAAGCTGCCGTTCATGTTCAGCCAGTCGCAAAGCATCAACGCCCGCTCGTGGGTGCCGTCGCAGGATACGCCCGCCGTGCGCTTTACGTATAGCGCGCGCATCGAGGCGCCAAGCGGCATGCGCGTCGTGATGAGCGCCGAGAACGACGAAAAGGCGACGGGCAAGGGCGGCTGGAAATTCAGGATGCCGCAGCCGATTCCCTCGTACCTGCTGGCCATCGCCATCGGCGAACTGGAAGTGCGCAAGCTCGGTCCACGTTCCGCCGTGTATGCGGAACCGCCGCGCATCAAGGCGGCCGAATACGAGCTGGCCGACACGGAAAAGATGATCCAGGCAGCCGAAGCGCTGTATGGCCCGTATGGCTGGGGGCGCTACGACATGATCGTGCTGCCGCCATCGTTCCCTTACGGCGGCATGGAAAACCCGCGCCTGACCTTCCTCACGCCGACCATGATCGCGGGCGACCGCAGCCTGGTCGACCTGATCGCGCATGAACTGGCCCACTCGTGGTCGGGCAACCTGGTTACCAACGCCTCGTGGAAGCACATGTGGCTCAACGAAGGCTTTACCACCTACGTCACGACGCGCATCGTCGAGCAGTTGTACGGCAGCGACGTGGCGCAGATGGGCGTGCAGGTCGACCAGGAAGAACTGGCCGCGTCGATCCGCGAATTGCCGGCCGCGAAAACGGCGCTGATCACGCGCGACGCGGACGCCAACCCGGCGGAAACGTACACGGACGACGGCATCATCTACCCGAAAGGCGCCTGGTTCCTGGCCACCATGGAGCGCCGCGCCGGCCGCGCCGTGTTCGATCCCTTCCTGCGCGGCTGGTTCGACCAGCATGCGTTCCAGAGCGTGACGACGGAGCAGTTCATCGCCTACCTGCGCAAGAACCTGCTGGCGCAGCATCCGGACGTGATGCCGGAAGCGGAACTCGATGAATGGCTGTATGGCACGGGCGTGCCGGCCAGCGCGCAGCGCGTCGTCTCGCCGCGCCTGGCGCTGCTCGACCAGCACCGCGACGCCTGGCTGAAAGGCGAACTGGCCACCAAGGACCTGGGCATGGACAAGTGGATCGCCATCGAATCGATGCACTTCCTGAACGACATCAACAACAAGGCCAGCGCGGCGCAATTGCGTGAGCTGGACCAGGTCTACGGCGTGGGCAAGAGCGGCAACAATGAAGTGGCCTACCGCTTCTACCTGGCCTCCGTGAACGCCGGCTACGACGTGCGCCAGCCCTTGCAGGCATTCCTGCTGAGCGTGGGCCGCCAGAAGTTCGTCGTGCCCCTGTACAGCGCCTTGATGAAGACGCCGCAAGGCCATGCCTGGGCCAAGGACGTGTATGCGCAGGCGCGCGAACGCTACCACCCGGTGACGCAGGAAAGCGTCGATAAATTGATGGCCGCGCAAGCGCATTGAACCTTTCTTTGGACATCTAGACCATGCATACCATGAACCGCCTCGCCGCCGCCATCGTGCTGGCGTTTTCCAGCATCGCCGTGCCGGCGCTGGCATTTGACGTCGCCCCCGTCGTTGCCGCAGCGCCGGTGCCTGCGCCTGCCTTCGATCTTGAGCGCGACGTCGCCACCGCTCTGAAAGTGTTCGACGTGCCCGGCATGGCGATCGCCATCGTCAAGGATGGCAAAGTCGTCACCGCCAAGGGTTTTGGCGTGCGCAAGCTGGGGGAACCGGCCGCGGTCGATGCGCAGACCGTGTTCGAGGTGGCATCAAACTCGAAGGGATTTACGGCCGCCGCGCTGGCCATGCTGGTCGACGAGGGCAAGCTGGCCTGGGACGATCCCGTCACCAAGCATTTGCCCGGCTTCCAGATGCACGATTCCTACGTGACGGGCGCCATGACCATCCGCGATCTGCTGACGCACCGCAGCGGTCTGGGGCTGGGCGCCGGCGACTTGCTGTGGTGGCCCACCACCACGTTCAGCACCGACGAGATCATCGAGAAGCTGCGCTACATCCGTCCCGCCACGAGTTTTCGCAACAGCTATGCCTACGATAACCTGCTGTACATCGTGGCCGGCAAGATCATTGCCGACAAGGCGGGAAAAAGCTGGAGCGAGGCCATGCATGAGCGCATCCTGGCGCCGCTGGGCATGACGGGCACCACCACCAGCCTGGCCGAGAATGCGGGCAATCCCGACGTCGCCAGCGCGCACAGCAAGATCGACGGCAAGATCGCCGCCGTCAAGTCGATGCCCGTGCCGAACGCCGTGGGCGCCGTCGGCATCAACACGAATGCGGAAGATATCGCCAAGTGGATGATGGTGCTGCTCGACGGCGGCAAGATCGCCGGCGTGCAGGGCAAGGACGGCAAGGAAGCGCGCCTGTTCAGCGAAAAGCAGGGCCGCGAAATGTGGACGGCGCAAACGCCGATCAAGATCCCCGAGCCGAAACCGGCATTGGCCGCGACGAAACCGAACTTCAGCGCGTATGGCCTGGGCTTCCAGCTGCGCGACTACAAGGGCATGAAGGTCGCCATGCACGGCGGCGCGCTGCAGGGATTCTATTCGCGCGTGGTGATGGTGCCGGAAGCGAAACTGGGCGTGGCCATCCTCACCAATGCGGAAAATGGCGGTTCCATGACGGCGCTGCAATGGCGCATCCTCGACCATTACCTGCAGGCGGTACCGTCGGACTGGCTGGCGCTGGTGGCCAAGGTGGAGCAGGACCAGCATGCGGAAGAAGTGAAAAAGCAGGGCAAGGCGTCGGGCGCGCGCGCGGCGAGATCGCAGCCTTCGCTGCCGCTGGCGGCGTATGACGGCGAGTATGAAGACGCCTGGTACGGCAAGGTCGTGATCAAGCCGGAAGGGAAAAAACATATCCTCAGTTTTACGCGCACGCCGGACCTGACGGGCGAGCTGGAACACTGGCAGCACGACACCTTCATCGTGCGCTGGAAAGAGCGCAATTTCAACGCAGACGCCTACGTGACGTTCTCGCTCAATCCCGATGGCAGCATCGACCGGGTAAAGATGGCACCCGTGTCGGCCGAGACGGATTTCAGCTACGACTTCCAGGATTTGAGCCTGATGCCGGTGAAGTCGAAGGAAGCGAAGAAATAAAGGGTCGCTACCAGAACCGCAGCCTGGGCTGCGGTTTTTTTTCGCCTGTCGCCATGCAAATGCGCGGCAGGAGGGCGGCGGACCGGTTTTTATTTCATGAAAAGGGATGAAAAAGAAACGTTATCTTGATTTTTTGTTTGCGTATTTACTAACTTTTCAAGGTGCTACTATTTCCATGCGCCCTATGCCTGGAGACCGATGCATGCGGGCGGCTGGCGCTTGTGCCATGTTTTTTATAACGACTCAACTCTTGGGAATGGGATAAAAATGATCAATGTGAAAAAAGCCGTATTTGTCTTTTGCGCCGCCGTCGGTTTTGCCGGCGCCGTCAGCTCTTCCGCATATGCCCTGCCATCGCGCGAAACCTGCGAGGAAGCCTACACCGCGTGCGTGGTGGACGGCGATGCCAGCTCCTGCACCCTCGTCAATCGCCTGTGCGGCGTGTACGGCATCCACCTGTAGGCGGCAGGTAAATCCGCGCTCGGGCGGCGCGCCGGATTGGCACGCCGCCGTTGGATTGACTATGGCTTGACGAACTTCAAGGTCATGCGGTCGCTCTCGCCGATGGCCGTGTACCTGGCCCGGTCCGCATCCTTGTTGGCGTAGGTGGGCGGCAGCGCCCAGACGCCGCCCTGGTGGTCCGCCGTGTCTTTCGGATTGGCGTTGATGTCCGACTTGCCCGCCAGCTTGAAGCCCGCGTTCTCGGCCAGCTTGATCACATACGCTTCGTGCATGTAGCCGCTGCTGGCCGTGGCGTCCTGCGCCTTGTTCGCGGGCAGGCGATGCTCGACGACGCCGAAGACGCCGCCCGGTTTCAGGCTGTCATACACCTCCTTGAACAGGGTCTGCATGCCCGCTTCGCCGATCGGTATCCAGTTGTGGATATTGCGGAAGGTAAGCACCATGTCGGCCGTGCCCTTGGGCGCGATGCGGTACGTGGTGGGCGGTGCGAAGGCGCCGATTTCCACCTTGCCGAAGGCGGCCGGATTGGCGTCGAGTTTTTGCTGGAAGCGCGCCGCGCCGCGGCGGGCGCCTTCGCTGGCCGATTGCGGGTCGTTGCCGGCGGCGATCAGCTTGCCATTGTCGCGCAGGTAGGGCGCCAGGATCTCCGTGTACCAGCCGCCGCCGGGCGCCAGTTCCACCACCGTCATGGTCGGCTTGATGCCGAAGAACGTCAGCGTTTCATACGGGTGGCGGGCGCTGTCGCGCAGCGCATTGGCCGGCGTGCGCGCACTGCCGGCGATGGCCGCCTTCAGGGCCGCGTCGCCCGTGTCGGCGGCCAGCGCCGCGCCGCTGCCGCCACAGGCCAGCATGACCGTCAGGGCTGCGGCCAGGGATACTCGCTTCATCATCATATGCTCCATGCGTGATTGGATCGGTTGGTGAATTGGTGGCGATCGCCATCAACGCCGATCATCGGTCAAGCACGCTGGCCGGTCAAGCGGATTCCGTACCCCATGCGGCGGCATACGCGGGCATGTCGCTGGTGTTGAGCGCATCGGCGATGGCCGCGCCACGGCCGTGCATAAACGGCAGTTCGCCCGTCCAGACGGCATGCGCCATGTCGTCCGCGTCGTCGAGCGGGCCGCCCTGGCGCTGCTTGACGGCATATTCGTCGAGCGCGATGCGCAGCACGGTGGTGGCCGCGTATTCCTTGGCGCTGCCGCCGCGCACGTGCGCCAGGCGTCCCGGCACCAGCTTTTCCATCAGCGCATCCATGGCCGCATGCTGCCGGCCGATATCGCTTACTTTTTCAAACTGCCCGTACACCATCGCCGAACGGTAGTTCATCGTGTGATTGAAGGCGGAGCGCGCCAGCACCAGGCCGTCGAGATGGGTGATGGTCACGCAGACGTCGCTCTCTTGCAAGCGCTTGAGCATGCGGCTGCCGTTCGAACCATGGATGTACAGGTGGCCCTGGATGCGCCAGCAGGCGGTCGGGATGCAATGGCTGCCCTTGTCGTCGTGGAAGGCGATATGGCACAGGTAGGCGGCATCGACGATGGCGTACAGGGCGGCTTGCTCGTAGCTGGCCAATTCGGCGACGCGGCGCACGCGGGTACGGGGGCTGGGAGGCAGGGCGGTAGCGGTCATGGCGGAGGTCCGGTTGGTGGAAGAAGCAGGCCGCACTATAATCGGCATCTGGCCCTGAAAAAAGATCCAGAACCAATAAATAATATAGAGCCACGATGGAAGGGGATGCATGGATTTCGCTTTGCTGCTGGGCGCGTTCGAGCGCACGCACCGCGAGCGGGGCTGGCCGCGCCAGCGCCTGCTGCATGAATGCCTGCGCGCCGCCATCCGCAGCGGCCAGCTGGCGCCGGGCACGCGCCTGGCCGCCACGCGCGTGCTGGCGGCCGAACTGGGAGTGGCGCGCAATACCGTGCTGTATGCCTACGAGCAGCTGGCCAGCGAAGGGTTTGTCTTGCCGGACCGGCGCGGCACCCTTGTCGCCGGCGGCGCCGGCATGCCGGTGACGTCGCCGGTGAGCGGCGGCCAGGATGGCTTGTCGCGCCGCGCCCGGCATTTGCGCGGCGTGTCGGGACAGGATGCCAGCGCGGCGCTGGTGTTTCCCGCCGACGCCATGGGCGCGTTCGCGCCTGGGGTACCGGCGCTCGACGAATTTCCGCTGGCGCAGTGGCGGCGCATGCTGGACCGCGCGTGGCGCGCGCTGACGCCGCGCCAGCTCAATTATGGCGACCCCGCCGGCGAGCCGCAGCTACGCATGGCCATCGCCGACCATTTGCGCGCCGCGCGCGGCGTCGTCTGCGATGCGGGCCAGGTGTTCATCACGGATGGCACGCAGAGCAGCCTCGATGTTTGCCTGCGCGCGTTTGCCGACCAGGGCGATACCTTGTGGATCGAGCATCCCGGCTATGGCGGCGCGCTGGCGGCGGGCCGTGGCGCCGGCTTGCAGGTGACGGGCATCGCCGTCGACATCGATGGCATCGCGCCGACGGATGCGGACTGGCGCGATACGCCGCCGCGCCTGATCTACACGACGCCGTCGCACCAGTATCCGACGGGCAGCGTGCTCAGTCCCGCGCGCCGCATGGCGCTGCTCGAACGCGCGCGCGCGGCCGGAGCGCTGATCATCGAAGACGATTACGACAGCGAGTTTCGCCATGGCGGACCGCCCCTGGCGGCCATGCAGGGACTGGTGACCGACGCGCCCGTCGTGTATCTGGGCACCTTCAGCAAGACCATGTTTCCCGCCTTGCGCATCGCCTTTATCGTCGTGCCCATCGCGCTGGCCGGCGCCTTCGCGCAGATGCAGGCGCAGGGCGCCGCGCGCGGCCGCGTGGCCGAGCAGCTGGCGCTGGCCGAGTTCCTGCGCAGCGGCCTGTTTGCGCGCCACGTGCGCCGCATGCGCCGCCTGTACCGCCAGCGCCGCGACGCCTTGAGCGAGGCCTTGCAGCGCCATGCGTGTGCGGGCGCGGCCATCCATGGCGGCACGGCCGGCATGCACCTGGCGCTGCGTTTTCACGACAAGCAATGGGATGACCTGGCGCTGAGCCGCCGCGCCGCGCAGGACGGCATCGTGGCGCTGGCGCTGTCCGCGCATGGCACGGGAGACGGGGCGGGCTGGAACGGTTTCCTGCTCGGTTATGCGCAGGTGCCGGCCGAGAACATGGATGGCCTGGCGCGCCGCCTGGGCGCAATGCTTGCGCAAGCTGGCGCGGCTGGACAGGCGAAGTTGGCACAATAGGCTTTTGCCAGGCCGCGGAAGAGGACTGCCCATGATACTGAGCTGGAAAGCCCCGATTTATTACAATGACAAACTCACCGGTTCCTACGACAAGGAACGTGGGTCGTATGAGACGGCCGGATCGAACTTCGACTACCTCGATCTGCTGCAGGGTGCGCCTTTTCCGAGCGGTATGGACAAGCCACCCGTGCATTTTGTCTGTCCCAAGGAGCGGCTATTGAAATATGACTGCCTGTGGCTGCTCGGTGAGGTGCCGCTGGTCTCGGCCCGCCTGGCGGAGTTCCTGGCCGGCGCCGCCGGCCAGGACGTGGAATTGTTCGCCCCCGCCTGCATCATGGCGGGCGGCGAACTGGTGGAGCAGCCGTTTTACATCGTCAATGCGGCGCACCAGGTACAGACGGTGGACATTGAGCGTTCAATCGCGGAAAGAGATGACAAGGGCAACATCATCTATTTCACGAGCAGGTTTTTCCGCGACGATGCAATGGTGCCCAGGCAGATTGCCAGGGATGCGCAATCGGGCGACCTGTTGATCTCCAGCGAGCTCGCTGGCTTGATGACGGCCGCGCGCTTCAATGGCGACAAGAAGCTGGGGTTTTATCGCGCCGAAGGAAGATGGGAAGAGGCTCTTGAATGAGATCGCACGGGCACCGCGCCTGATGGGACTTACTGCTGATCCTGCATCCACTGCTTCAAGCCGTTGACCCAGTTCTTGGCGGGCAGGTTGAACTGTTTCTTGATGGTGGCGGCGCGTTCGTATAGCTCACTGAAGTCGAGCGACGGCGATTTTTTGAAGGCCAGCACGACGATGTTTTCATCTTCCATTTCCGGCACCCAGACGACGGCGTCGAAGACCAGTTCCATCGCCTGCAAGTTCTTGTCGTAGTTGGGAAAGTCGCCGAAGACATTCGTGCACATGATGCCGTCGTCCGTCAGGCAGTCAAAGCAGGCCTGGTAGAACTCGGGCGTGTCGAGCACGGGGCCGCGCGCGTCCTCGTCGTACAGGTCCACTTGCAGCGCGTCGACCGTGCCGTGGTTGGCGGGGTCGAGCACGAAGTCGAGCGCATTCATTTCGCGCACGTCGAGGCGAGCGTCGTTCGGCGGCAGCGCGAACTGGGCGCCGCAGATGGCGATCACGTTCGGATTGAGCTCGATGGCCGTGACCGTGGCGTCGGGGAAGCGGCGGTAGCTGAACTTGGTCAGCGCGGCGCTGCCCAGGCCCAGCTGCACGATGCGTTTGGGCTGCGTCTTGAACAGCATCCACATCATCATCATCTGCACGTATTCGAGCTCGATGGCGTCGGGCTTGTCCAGGCGCATGGCGCCCTGCACCCACTTGGTACCCAGGTGCAGGTAGCGGATGCCGCGGTGTTCGGTGGTGGTGGCGGGCGGGTGGCCCGGGTGGCTGAAAGCGGTGTGGCTGGTGGAGGTGAAATCGGTCGTCATGGCGTCAGTGTAGCAGCCGCCCCAAAAAAAAGACGCCGTAGCGTCTTTTGGGGGGTGCGTTCAAGATTGCTTGCGGCGTCGCGCCAGGAAGCCGAGTATGCCCAGGCCGGCCAGCAGCATGCCATAGGTTTCCGGTTCGGGAACGGGAGCCAGGTTCAGGTTGAAGACGCCGCCATAGCTGCCGCCCTTGGTGTTGCCGATGACGGTGAGGACCAGCGGGCCATTGAACAGGACGCTTGTCGGCGCCAGAATTTCGCCCTGGGCATAGCCAAAGACGGTGGGGCCGCCAAAGCCGCTTAGCGAGATGCCGTTCAGGTTGGCGCTGGTGAAGCTGATGGAGGAACTGTCCGAGCCCGTGACGGACAGATTGGCCAGGAAGGCTTGCGCGGTGGAACCGAAGGTCGCGTTGGGTGTGAATGTGAAGGTATCCGTGAAGTCGCCGAGCGGACTGGGCACGGCGTTGAAGCCGCTGGTCCACAGATTGCCCGTGGTATTGACGAGGTTGACGGTGTAGGCGGCGGCGCTGGCGCTGCCGATGGAGGCGGCACCGAGTACTGCCGCTGCGATGAGTGATTTTAATTTCATGTTGATCCCCGCGAAAAAACGATTGATGTTTCAAAAAAACCGTACCGCGCTGATAAATTATCGCCAAGACAATTCGTTGTCAATGAGCTATTTTTATATCATTATGCAAACTTAAATAGCTTATTTCTAACACACGGGCATGGCGCTCGTGTAGTTGCAATATTTGACATGATAATTGTCAATATTGAACTGAAAAATAATTGCGGATCATGTGATTTAAAAATCGTTATACAAGGAACTAATTTCTGTCCAGCAAAGGAAGAATCAAAGTCACCGCCAAGCCGCCGTCCTCGCGGTTGGCCAGGGTGATGCGTCCGCCATGGGCTTCGGCGATTTCGCGCGCCAGGGCCAGCCCCAGCCCTGTGCCGCTGCGCTTGGTGGAATAAAACGGCACCAGCGCGTTCTCCAGCACGGCGCCGCTCATGCCCGGCCCGCGGTCGCGCACCTCGATGCGCAACTGGCCTTGCGCCTGGCTGACGTGCAGGCCGATATGCTCTTCCCGCGAGCCCGATTCCAGCGCATTCTTGAGCAGGTTGAGCAGCGCCTGCTGCATTTGCGCCGCATCGAACAAGGCCGCCTGCGCGGGCGGCGGGCCGTCGAGCGTGAAGGCCGCCTGCGAGGCCAGGCTGTCGAGGAAGGGTTGCCATGCGCACGGCGCCAGGCGCGGTGCGGGCAGCTTGGCAAAGCGCGCATAGCCGAGGATGAAGGTTTCCAGGTGGCGCGTGCGTTCCTCGATGGTGGCAAGGATTTGCGGCAGGCGCTCCGTCTGGCCGCGCCGTACCAGCTCGGCGCCGGAATGGGCCAGCGAGGCCAGTGGCGCCAGCGAGTTGTTGAGCTCATGGCTGATGACGCGGATAACCTTTTTCCAGGTCTGCACTTCCTGGCGCCGCAGCTCCAAGGTCAGTTGGCGCAGCAGCAGCAGTTCGTGCTTGCGCCCGTTCAGGCTGAAGCTGCGCCGCGCCAGGTGATACACCTCTTCCTGTTCCCCTTCGCCGCTGGTAAACAGGCCGTCGTTGCGGCGCGCCAGCGCTTCGGCCAGGGCCGGCGCCGCCTGCTGCACGATGTCCGCCAGGTGATGCCCTTCGAGCCGGCGGCCGTGGTGCAGCAACTGGCGCGCTGCCAGGTTGGCGTAGACGATGGCGCTGCCCTCGGCCACCAGCAGCATGGCCACCGGCGTGTTTTGCACCATGGTGTCGAGCAGCAGTTCGCGCTGCACCAGGTCCAGGCGCTGCTTGCGCAGCACGTCGCCCAGCGCATTGTGGGCCGCCACCAGATCGGCCAGTTCATCGTTCTGCGGCCAGCGCAAGCTGAAGCCGAAGTCGCCGTCCTGGTAGCTGGCGACCGTGCCGCTCAAGGCGCGAAACAGCGACAGCATCGCCTGCAGTTGCGCGCGGATGGTAATGACGGCCACCGGCAGCACGCACAGCAGGGTACCGGCCAGTACCAGCAGCGGCTGGCCTGGCAAGAAATGCGCGAGCAGCAGGGCGATGACGATGCCCAGCACCAGCAAGGTGACGATCAGCGCCGTCCAGCGCGTGAGCAGGGAGAGGCGCATGGCGCGGTCCGCCATCAGCCGCGCGCGATGCCCAGGCGCTCCATGCGCCGGTACAGCGCCTGGCGCGACAGTCCCAGTTCCTGCGCGGCCTGCGCCACCACGCCATGCGCGCGCGCGAGCGCCGCGGTGACGCTGTCGCGGTCCGGTTCCGTCGCGCCGGCATCCTGCGGCGCGCGCGGCGATGTGACACCGGCCAGCGGCAAGCCCGTTTCCTGCGCGCCGATCACCGGGCCGGCCGTCAGCAGGCTGGCGCGCTGCATGACGTTTTTCAGTTCCCGCACATTGCCTGGCCAGCCGTGTGCCAGCAGGGTGGCCTGCGCCTGTGCATCCAGCGTTTTTTCGCTGCCCAGGAAATGCCGCGCCAGTACCAGGATGTCCAGCGGACGTTGGGCCAGCGGCGGCAGGCGCAGTTCGATCACGTTCAGGCGGTAGAACAGGTCTTCGCGAAACGTGCCGGCCTTGATCATCGCCGGCAGGTCTGCGTTGCTGGCGCTGATGACGCGCACTTTCACTTGCCGTTCGCGGTTCGAACCGAGGCGCTCGAAGCGTCCCGTTTCCAGCACGCGCAGCAGTTTCATTTGTCCGGCCAGCGGCAGGTTGCCGATCTCGTCGAGGAACAGCGTGCCGCCGTCGGCCGCGTCGAACTTGCCGTCGCGCGCGCGCGTGATGCCGGTATAGGCGCCCGCCTCGGCGCCGAACAGTTCGGCTTCGATCAGCTCCACCGGCACGGCGCCGCAATTGAGCACGACGAAGGGACCGCCGGCGACCTGCGAATTGGCTTGCACGATGGCGGCGATGCGTTCCTTGCCGCTGCCGTTCGGCCCCGAAATGAGCACGGGCACGTCGGCGCGCGCCACCTGGCACGCCAGGTGCACCACTCTTTCGGTGGCCGGGTCTTGCCACACCATGCCGCGCAAGTCGAAGTCGTGTTCCAGCGCGTGGCGCTGGCGCTGCTCGGCCACCACGCGCTGGCGCAGCGCGCGGTTGGCCTGTCCCAGTTCCAGTAGATTCTGCACGCTGGCGATCAGGCGCCGGTCATCCCAGGGCTTGGCCAGGTAGTCGGCCGCGCCGGACTTGATCAGGTCGACGGCTGCGTCGAGCTGGGTCCATGCCGTCAGCAGGATCACGGGCAGGTCGGGGTAGCGCGCGCGGATGGCGTGGAACAGCGCGCCGCCTTCCTCGCCCGACGTGGTGTCGGCCGTGAAGTTCATGTCCTGCACCACCAGGTCGATGGCGTGGCGCTCGAGCAGGCGCAGGCCTTCCTCGGGCGAGGCGGCGCGCACGGCGTCGATCTCGTGCAGGGAGAACAGCACGTCGAGCGCGATGGCCACGGCGGCATTGTCGTCAATAATCAGTACGGTAGGCATGCGCGCAGCATATCACTCAGGTGCGGGCTCAGGTACTGCGCGTGGCAGTGGCCGGCGAAATGCTGGCCGCGCGCCATGCCGGGCCGTACACCGCGGCCACCCCCAGCAGCCAGAACACCAGCGCGCCGGCCAGCAGATAACCGGGTGGCAGGCGCGCCATTTCCAGCTGGCTCACCAGCAGCTGGTTCAAGCCCAGGGCCAGCAGCACACCGCACGCCACGCCGACGCTGGTGATCATGAAATTCTCGGTCAGGAAGTAGCGCAGGATGTCGATGCGGCGGGCGCCCAGGGCGCGCCGCACGCCGATCTGCTTGCGGCGCTGCGTCACCCACAGGCTGGCGATGCCGACGATGCCGCTGGCGGTGACCAGCAGCAGCAGGGTCGAGACGGCGATCAGCATCCATGACAGGGCGCGGTCGGCGCGGTAGCGCGTGTTACGGTCGTCATCCAGGCTGCGGATGCGCAGGATCAGCTTGTCCGGCGTGGCTGCGCGGATGGCCTGCTCGGCTTCCTTCATCACGCGGTCGCGCTGGCCCGCTTCGGTGCGGATGGTCAGCAGGGTATCGCCGTCGCCCGTCAGGCGTACGGGAAACAGCACCGAATACTCTCCCTTGTCACCCACTTCCGCACCCTGGCTCTGCAGCCGCTCGACGACGCCGACGACTTGTAATTGCTGCGCTCCTTCGCCGGTGCCCAGGAACAGGGGCATGCCCAGCGCACTGCCGCCACCAGGATGGATTTTCTCGGCCATTGCCCGCGTGACGATGACTTGCGGGGGGAATTCTTCCGTCACGTTCTGGTCGATTTCGACGATCTCGGCTGGCGTGAAGTCGCGTCCTTCCAGTAGCTTCAGCCCCCAGGTCTTGATCAGGGAGTCGGGCGTGATATACACGGCGGCAGTGGCGGAACTATTTTCCTGCTTGCGGCTGGCGGCGAAGCCGCTGTTGCTGCCACTGCGCGACAACGGCACCTGGCTCACTTGCGCCACGGAGACGACGCCGGGCACGGCGCGCGCGGCGGCGGCCAGGCGTTTTTGCAAGGCCAGTTCTTCATTGTGGCCCAGCGGACGCAGGTTGCGCGCCAGCAGGTGGAACACTTCGCTCTCGGCCGCCACGCCGCTGGGGCGTGCCGCCACTTCCTGGCGTACGTTGACGATATGCAGGGCATTGACCAAGATGGCCAGGCTCAGGGCTACCTGCACGGCAACCAGGATGGCGCCGGTTTTGCTGCGCATCAGCGCAGACAGGATGGGTCGGATTTCCATGGTGGTCCTATTCGTGTGCGGTGGCTGCGGTCATTGGGATTTGAGCTGGATGGCCGGCGTCACCTGGCAGGCGCGCCAGGTCGGCAGCAGGCCGGCCAGGATGGCGGCGGCGACCGAGAGGACAAAGGTCATGGCCAGCATCACCCAGTCCATGTGCGCGGCGACGGTCAGCTGCTTGGATTGCATGCCGATCAGGGCCAGGGCGCCGAAGGACAGCAGCAGGCCGAGAACGCCACCGGCCAGGCCGATGACGGTCGTCTCGATGAAGAACTGGCGGAAGATGTCGCTGCGCGACGCCCCCAGCGCGCGGCGGATGCCCACTTCGGAAGCGCGCACGGAAAACTTCGCCAGCAGCAGGCCGATGGTATTGACCAGGCACAGGGCCAGGAAGCCGAACGCCAGCCAGGCCGACAGCTTGTTGTCGTTGCCGACCACGCGCAGGTGGACCAGCCATTCATCAATGCTGAACAGGCGGTTCGGTGCAGCGCGTTTCAGGCGGCCCAGCTTGCGCTGTTCCTGCGCATAGCTGTCGAGGTAGTTCTGCAGCTCGGCGCGCTGGCCATCGCTGGCCATCTCGAACCAGAACTGCATCCACGTGCATTCCGAGTCGAGCGTGCCCTGGAAACCCGGTTCGCGGTTGCCGCTGCAGCTCATGCTGCCGTTGTGTGCCGTCTGGTGACGGATCGCGCTGGTGAAAGGGATGAAGTAACTGTCTTCGCTGCCGAAGGCGCCGCTGCCGATGATGCGGTGGATGCGCGGCACGGGATCCCATTTGTCGAGCACGCCCGTGATCTGGAACTGGAAGCCCATCAATGTTATGCGCTGGCCGACCGGATTGCTGTCGCCATACAGTTTTTCCGCCAGCTTGCGCGACAGGACGATGACGTCGGTGCCGGCCGCATCGTCGGCGGCGCTCCATGGCTGGCCATACAGGAACGGCGTCTCGAACATGGGGAAGAAATCGCGGTAGGCAGCCAGCCCCTGCGAGCTGAAGGCGCCGATGTCCTTGCGCGCTGGCTCGATGGCGCCGCCCACGCCGTACATGACGCTGCGGCGCTCGCCGATCTTGCTGTTCTGGAAGTTGACGGCATCGCGGTAGCTGAGCTGCTTGTCGCCCGATTCGTTGCCCGGGGTGTAGCCGGAGAGGGAACCATTGTCCACCAGCGGCACGAACATGCGGTCGTTCTTGTGCGGCAGGGGATTGCCCGACATGACATGCAGGATGGTGAGCGTGGAAATGCTGGCGGCCACGCCAATGGCCAGGGTCAGCACCATCAGCGCCGTCAGGGCGGGATTGCGGCGCAGGCTGCGCAGGCCAAGCAGGAAGTAGTACTGGAACATGCGTCTATCCTCAGGCAGTGGCGGTGTTGCTGCCGGCCTTGGCCGGGCTGCTGGCCAGCGTCGGTCCCTTGTGCACCAGGTCCGACACCTGGCCGTCGATGATGTGCACGTTGCGCTGGCTGCGCAGCGCCAGTTCGGGATCATGCGTGACCATCAGGATGGTGGTGCCTTGCGCGTTAATGTCTTCCAGCAGTTCCATCACGCCGCGCGCCATCTGCGTATCGAGGTTACCCGTCGGCTCATCGGCCAGCAGCAGCTTGGGCGAGCCGGCCAGCGCGCGCGCGATCGCCACGCGCTGCTGCTGGCCGCCCGACAGTTCGGCCGGATAGTGTTTCATGCGCGAGGCCAGACCCACCTTGGCCAGTGCATCCTCGATGCGTTCGCGCCGCTCGGCGCTGTTGTAGCCCCGGTAGCGCAGCGGCACGTCGACATTGTCGAACAGCGACAGGTCGGGGATCAGATTAAAACCCTGGAAGATGAAACCGAGTTTTTCATTGCGCAGGCGCGAACGGGCATTGTCGTCCATGCCCCTGACGTTGACGCCATCGAGGATGTATTCGCCGTCGGTGAATTCTTCCAGCAGACCGGCGATGTTCAGAAAGCTCGTCTTGCCGGAGCCGGATGGCCCCGTGACGGTGACGAATTCCCCCTGCTTGACGTGGATTTCAAAACCGCGCAGCGCGTGCGTTTCGATCATGTGGGTGCGATAGACTTTGTTCAGGTTTTGCATGCGCAGCATGGCGAGTCTCCGGGTAGATGAGAATGGATTAATTGAGCGAGACGCGGGCCGCGTTCTCGAAGGCTTCCGTGCCGGCGACGACCACCTTGTCACCCTGCTTCAGGCCGCCGAGGATTTCCACGGCCGAGACGCTGGTGGCACCCATCCTGATGGGCGTGCGGATGGCCACGCCGTCGCGCACGACGTAGGCGAAGCGGCCGCCTTCGGCCTCGACGAAGGGACCGCGCGCCAGCATCAGCACATTCGGTTTTTCGTCGATCAGCAGGCGCGCCGCCACGCGCTGGTTCTGCCGCAGGCCGGCCGGCTGTTCACCGTTGAAGCGCACGCGCGCCAGTACCTGGTTTTTCACCACTTCGGGCGACAGCGCCGAGAGTTTACCCGTTGCCTTGACGGCGCCAGTCTCGATTTCCGCGCCCATGCCCAGGCCAATGTCGGCCACGTACGTTTCCGGTACTTCCAGCTCCACTTCCAGCTGCGACAGGTCGACCAGCGTCATCAGCGCCGTATTCGCTTGCACCACGCTGCGGTTGGCCACCGACAGGGTGCCGATGAAGCCGTTGACGGGCGCGCGCACGGTCAGCTCGTCGACCCTGCGCTGGGCGTTGTCGCGGACGAGGCGCTGGCGTTCCAGTTCGTTGACCTTGGTCTTCAGCGCCAGGGTCACGTCTTCGCTTTCCAGCCCCGCCGCCTGCGAAGCGTGCTTGCTGCGGATATCGGCCGAATTCAAGGCATCCTTCGCCTTCTGGTAATCGATCTTGGCGATGATGCCCACCTGCGCCACGCTTTCATAGCGTTCCAGCGTGCGCTGCGCGGACAGGCGCTCGATCTCGGCCGTATCGGCTTCGCGCCGCGCCAGCAGCTTCTGCTTCTTGGCCAGGATCTGCTGGCGCGCCACTTCCGCCTCCAGCTGCTGCACGCTCGATTGTTCGCGCTTGAGGGCGTCGGACAGGTCCGGCGACTCCAGCACGGCCAGGATGTCGCCCTTCTTGACCGTGTCGCCCGCCTTGGCCTTCAATGTCACGGTGGCCACAGTGGTCGAGTACAGGGTGGGGCTGATGGCCGCCACCACGCGGCCATTTACGGCGGCATCGCGGATCAGGGTGCCGCGCGTGACGTCGGCGATGCGCAGGCGGCTGGCATTGACGGAATGCTCGCTGTTGCGCCAGCCGGCAACGACAGCGATGGCACCGCCGATGACGATGACGGCGCCGGCCAGCAGCAGGGCGCGTTTCTTGTGGCGCTGGCCCGGCGGGGCGGACAGTACGGCGTCTTGAGAGGAAGTATCGCGGATCATGGTGGACGTTTCGTGGACAATGCGATTCTCTATGCATATTCCATGCCAGTTTTAAGTCGTTGAATTGAAAAGGAAAATATAAAAGTGTCCGGCTGTCCGCCGTGTCCGCGCTGTCTAGCGGGTGTCCGCCCGGGGCGCAGCGGGACAATGTGGGGGAATAGATCTTGATAAAGTGGCAATCGACCTGATCTGCGGCCCAGGCAGTGATGGCGCGCGGCGCCATGCTGGTCCCCTTCTTTGGAGCATGATGTCGCCTTCGCCTTCCCTTTTTGCCCGCCTGCGTCCCTGGTTGCGCCAGTTTGCCAGCCTGCCCGAGCCACCGGAACTCGATTATCCATTTGTCGCCAGCGACATCGCCGTGTTGCAGCGCATCGAAGGTGGCTTGCCCCAGCTCGATAGTCAGACGTGGGATGAAATGCTGCTCGACGCCTACCATGCGCAGCTGGCCACGCAGACCAGTATTCTTGGCCAGCAGCGATTGCATCAGCGCCTGGCAAGCGGCACGGCGGGGGCTGCCTCGAGGGCACGCATCGCGTCCTTGCTGGCCGCACCGGCACAGCAGATGGCGATCGAGCAAGCGATGCAGCCGCTGCGCACGGCAGACATGGAGGTGGCGGCGCTGCTGTGCGGCGCACCGCCGCCAGCGCCGCCTTGGTGGAGCCGCTGGCTGCTGCTGCCGACCCTGGTACTACTGATCTCGCTGCTGGCCGCCTGGCTAGTCGCACCGCTGGCGTGGGCCGTCGCGGTACCCGTCTGGCTCTGGCTGATGGCCTTGCAGATGCGTTTTCACGACCGTTGCAAACCGTGGGAGCGCAGCGTCTTTACCTTGCAGCAGATACTGCTGGTGCATGGCCGCCTGGGCGCGCTCGATACCGCGTTCACGGCGGCGCTGCGTGAAGGCGGGCGTGCCGCCGGCGTGATCAACCGCCAGATCACGCCAGTGCGTTGGGTCAAGATGATTCCCCTGCTGAGCGAATATGACGACTGGCTCATGCTGGGCAATATCCGGCGCTACTTCCACAGCCTGCGCGTGGTGCGGCGCGAACGCACCTTTCTGCGCCAGAGCTTCCTGCTGCTCGCTGATCTGGAAGCGGACCTGGCCCTGGCGCGCCACCTGCGCGGCCGCGCAGAGTTTTGCTGGGCGCAGGAAGCCGATGCGCGGCAGTTGTCGCTCGATGCCATGGTGCATCCGCTGCTGGAAGGCGCCATGCCCCTGTCGCTGAGGCTCGATGGCCGTGGCGCCTTCATTTCGGGGCAGAATGCGGTGGGTAAAAGTACCCTGCTGCGCGGCGTGGGTCTCAATCTGATCAGTGCGCGCGCCTTCGGCTTTTGCTACGCACAGGCGGCCCGGGTGCCCAGGCTGCCCCTGTATGCGAGCATGCAGAACGAGGACTCGCTCGATGGCGGCGAAAGTCTATATATCGCCGAATTGCGGCGCGCGCGCGAATTGCTGGCGCTGGCCGAGGAGGGCGCGCCGGCGCTGTTCCTGATCGACGAGATTTTTCGCGGCACGAATCACCTCGAGTCGGTGGCGGCGGCTGCCGCCGTGCTGCATACGCTGGCCGCGCGCCATCTGGTGATCGTCTCGTCGCACAACCTGGTGCTGGGACCCTTACTGGAAGACTGCCTGGCGCCCTGGTGCGTGCGCCGCGACGACGCGGGCGCGCTGCTGCTGGCGCCCGGCGTGCTGCAGGCCACGAATGGCATCGCTCTGCTGGCGCAGCGCGGCTTTGGCAGCGCCATCGAAGACAAGGCGGGACGCGTCTTCGACTGGCTCAGCACGCACATGGCGCAACCGGCCGATTGTAGCGGCGTGCTGGAACGGGCCTGAGGGCGCCCTTATTTGTCCTGCTTCTCCGGTGTGCTCTTGTCGATCACTTCGCGGCAATCGCCGCGGATGATGGCGTTGTCGTAGTTGGTCCAGCCGTAGCTGTCGACGTAGCGCTTGTGCTGCTTGAAGCGGGGGCTGACGATGCTCCATTCGGGCTGTTCGCCGGCAAAGCGGATGTCGCCCAGGTCGAGCAGGGTGTGGAACATGTTTTCCGTCGACAGGCGCGCCTTCTGATGGCGCCGCAGCTGCGTCACCTTGTCCGGGTAATGCTGCTGGAATTGCGGCGAATACCAGACGAAGGCGGGCACGTGGAATTCGAACTGCGTGTTGTGGCCATGGAAGGCCAGGCGGCAAGTGCCGTCATACAGGGTCTGGCCGTGATCGGCCACGTAGACGAGCGAGCTGCGCAGGGCAGTGCGCTGGCCATCGTCCTTCAGCATGCCGATCACGTTCGACAGGAACCAGTCCGTGTACAGGATGGAGCTGTCGTAGCTGTTGTTCAGCTGCGGCTTGATGGCCGTGTCCGTGTAGACGGGCTTGTCGACGCCGAACAGCGACGGCTGCCACTTGTCGAACGATTTCGGATAGCGCTGGCTGTAGTTCCAGTGGCTGCCCAGGGTGTGCAGCACGATGAGTTTTTTCGGCGCCGGGTCGGCCAGCGCATTCTTGAACGGATCGAACAGGATCTGGTCGAAGTTCGAGCTGTTGGTAAAGCCGCCCAGGTTCAGGAACTGCACCACGTCCGCTTCCTTGGCAAAGACGGACACGGGTGTGTCGAACTGGCCGAACGAGATCTGGTTCGACAGCCAGTAGGTCTTGAAGCCCGCTTCCTTGTAGGCGGTGAGGAAGGATTTTTCCGAGAAGCCATCCTTGAGGCTTTGCGTGGCCGGCTTGCGCGAGATGATGACGGGCACGGACAGGCGCGTGGCGGAAACGGCCGTGATGACGTCGGCCAGCGGCACCAGGTTGGCTTCCTGCTTCAGCAGGGGATTGGTGTCGCGTTCGTAGCCGTTCAGGCTCCAGCGGTCGTAGCGCGACGATTCGCCGATCACCATGACCACCACTTCCGGATGGGGATCGGGCTGTTGCTGGTGCGCGCCGAAACGGAAGGTGCTGCTCTTCTGTCCCAGTTCGGCCAGGTATCTGCGTTCCTTGTAGAAATCGAAGCCGCGCGCGGCCAGGCCGAAGGGCCAGGAATTGCTGACGGTGTCGAAGGCGTAGGGCAGGCGCGCCCAGTGGGGCAGGCTGGGCCAGCCCAGGCCCGTCTCGTCGGCGCCGGCGATGCTGGCGTTCTCGGGCTTGCTGCTCTCTTCGTCTTCCTCGGCCGTTTCGTCGTCGGCCGAACTGGCGTCGCCGAAGCCGGAGGCGCCCGCCTTGCCGCTGGCCGCCGGATGGCTGGCCTTGGCGGACGCGGGGGTGCTGTGTAGCACCTTGGCCTCGAAACCGAATTCGTAGCCATACCACCAGAAGCCGCCCAGCAGGATCAGCAGCACGAAGGCGGCCGGGCGCGTCTTGCCGCGCCAGTCCAGGTCGCGCGTGCGCGTGGCCGCATACCAACTCAGGGCGCACCAGGCGATCACGCCCAGCATGACGGCGCCCATCAGCCATACTTTTTGCCCGAGGAATTCCATCGCTTCCTTGGGACTGGTTTCGAAGATGATGCCCAGGTGGTGCGTGGAAATACCTTGGCCATAGAAGATGAACAGGTAGATTTCCGTCGGCAGGGCCAGGAAGGCCGGTACCAGCAGCCAGTGGAAGTAGGCGGGGCGCTGGAACACGCTCCAGACGGCCAGCCAGGCCAGCAGCTCGAAGGTGAGCATCTGCCACGGATGCTCGAGCGCACGCCCCAGCAGCGTGGGGATGAAGGGCACGGCCGTCAGCAAGGCATACGTCAGGAGCAGGAACAGATTGGCAGGGCGAAGCAAGGAGCGCATAAGGGAAGGCAGCGAAAAATGTCCGCTATTATCAATCCTTTTGTTGTCTCGCGTTCATACAAGAATGCGACCGTGCATTCCGTGGTCGCAAGGAAAGAATACCAAATCATCAATCATTTTCGGATGCCGGCGTCCGTATGTTGCCGCCAGAAATTAGTCAAAATGCCACAAACACCCCCGTTCTTTGCCTTTTTTTATAGCAAAAAGCGGTAAACTGATTGACCCCCTGTAACACAAGGTCTAAACTAGCGAGTTCTCGATTTTATTCTGCTCATCGTTTACGCATTACTTGGCATTTCATGGCCGCTCCTTATCGAGTGGCTGCGGGCGCCTCCGGTGCGCAGTAGATGAAAGCGGGACGAGGTTTTAGTCGCCGGGCATCTTGCCCGGGTTATTAATCGTAGTTTTTTGTTGGATTTATAACGATGCCAACCATCAATCAATTGATTCGCAATCCACGCGTCGCTTTGACCGTGAAGAGCAAATCGCCGGCGCTGGAAAACAGCCCGCAAAAACGTGGCGTCTGCACACGTGTTTACACCACGACTCCAAAGAAGCCTAACTCGGCTCTGCGTAAAGTCGCTAAAGTTCGCCTGACCAATGGTTTCGAAGTCATTTCGTACATTGGCGGTGAAGGCCATAACCTGCAAGAGCATAGTGTTGTGCTGTTGCGCGGCGGCCGCGTCAAGGATTTGCCGGGTGTGCGTTACCACATGGTTCGCGGTGCCCTCGATACCCAAGGCGTTAAAGACCGTAAGCAATCGCGTTCGAAGTACGGTACCAAGCGCGCTAAAGCTGGCAAGAAGTAATAAGTTGTACGCAGCAAACCCAAGTTTCGCTCAGTGGCAACTAGCTAAGTGAATGTAGTCGACCGCATCTGGTCGAGTAAGTGGAAGACTATGATGGTCGTCCGCGAGTGTGCGAAGAACGCGCGCTCAACTGAAGATTGAAAGGAATTGATATGCCACGTCGTCGTGAAGTACCCAAGCGCGAAATTTTGCCAGATCCAAAATTCGGCAACACTGATGTCGCTAAATTTGTAAACGTGCTGATGCTGTCCGGTAAGAAATCGGTTGCAGAAAACATCATCTACGGTGCTTTCGAGCACATCGCAGCAAAATCGGGCAAAGATCCGCTCGAAGTTTTTGCTACCGCAATCAACAACGCCAAGCCGCTGGTTGAGGTGAAATCCCGTCGCGTCGGTGGTGCAAACTACCAGGTGCCGGTCGAAGTTCGCCCAGTCCGTCGTATGGCCCTGTCCATGCGTTGGTTGCGTGAAGCTGCTAACAAGCGCAGCGAAAAATCGATGCCACAACGCCTCGGCGGTGAGCTGATGGAAGCGGCTGAAAGCCGCGGCGGCGCGATGAAAAAACGCGACGAAGTCCATCGTATGGCTGAAGCGAACAAAGCGTTCTCGCATTTCCGCTTCTAATATAAAGCCAGCTACCGCAAGGCGGCTGTCAAGCATCTGTTGTTCGAGGCCGGGCTCATTTTTGCAAAAAAATGCTGCTCGGTTTTGTCCATTCATTTAGGATTAATTATGGCCCGCAAGACCCCCATTGAGCGCTACCGCAATATCGGTATTTCCGCTCACATCGATGCAGGTAAGACGACCACGACCGAGCGCGTCCTGTTCTACACAGGCGTGAACCACAAGCTGGGCGAAGTCCATGATGGCGCAGCCACCACCGACTGGATGGCACAAGAGCAAGAGCGCGGTATCACGATTACCTCGGCTGCTGTTACGTGCTTCTGGAAAGGCATGGCAAACAACTTCCCAGCGCACCACATCAACATCATCGACACCCCAGGCCACGTTGACTTCACCATTGAAGTGGAACGTTCGATGCGCGTGTTGGATGGCGCCTGCATGGTTTACTGTGCAGTCGGCGGCGTGCAGCCACAATCGGAAACGGTATGGCGTCAGGCTAACAAGTACAAAGTGCCACGTCTGGCCTTCGTGAACAAGATGGACCGTACCGGCGCCAACTTCTTTAAGGTCTACGATCAGATGCGTTCGCGTCTGAAAGCGAACCCAGTACCTATTCAGATGCCTATCGGCGCTGAAGACGTCTTCACCGGTGTGATCGATCTGGTCAAGATGAAAGCGGTTATCTGGGACGACGCTTCGCAAGGCATGAAGTTTGAATACGGCGACATTCCTGCACACCTGGCCGCTGATGCTGCCAAGTGGCGCGAAAACATGGTCGAAGCCGCTGCTGAAGCGTCGGAAGAACTGATGAATAAGTACCTGGAAGAAGGCGACCTGTCGGAAGCCGAGATCAAGGCTGCTCTGCGTCAGCGTACCATCGCCAGCGAAATCGTTCCAATGTTGTGCGGTACCGCCTTTAAAAACAAGGGCGTACAAGCCATGTTGGACGCGGTCATCGAGTACCTGCCATCGCCTATCGACATTCCGCCTGTCCCAGGTCTGGACGAGGACGAGCAGCCAGTCGAGCGCGCAGCTGACGACAATGAGAAATTCTCGGCATTGGCGTTCAAGATCGCAACCGATCCGTTCGTCGGTCAGTTGTGCTTCATCCGTTGCTACTCGGGTACCCTGAATTCGGGCGACTCGGTGTTGAACTCCGTGAAGCAGAAGAAAGAGCGTATCGGCCGTATCGTGCAGATGCAAGCGAACGAACGCGAAGAAATCAAGGAAATGCGCGCTGGCGACATCGCCGCTGTCGTGGGTCTGAAAGACACCACCACGGGCGATACGCTTTGCGACGAAAAAGCCAGCGTAGTTCTGGAGCGCATGGTCTTCCCTGAGCCGGTGATTTCGCAGGCAGTCGAGCCAAAAACCAAGGCCGACCAGGAAAAAATGGGCCTGGCGCTGAACCGCCTGGCTGCAGAAGATCCATCGTTCCGCGTGCGTACCGATGAAGAATCGGGCCAGACCATCATCGCCGGTATGGGCGAGTTGCATCTGGACATCATCGTTGACCGCATGAAGCGCGAATTCAACGTTGAAGCGACCGTCGGCAAGCCACAAGTGGCTTACCGCGAAACGATCCGTAAAGTGTGCGAAGAGTCGGAAGGCAAATTCGTCAAGCAATCGGGTGGTCGTGGTCAATACGGTCACGTGGTTCTGAAGATCGAACCGCAAGAACCGGGCAAGGGCTTCGAATTCGTTGACGCGATCAAGGGCGGTACCGTTCCTCGCGAATACATCCCTGCAGTTGAAAAAGGTGTGCGCGACACGCTGACTTCGGGCGTGATGGCTGGTTACCCAGTCGTTGACGTAAAAGTCACGCTGTTCTTCGGTTCGTACCATGATGTTGACTCGAACGAAAATGCATTCCGCATGGCCGCTTCGATGGCATTCAAAGATGGCTGCCGCAAAGCATCGCCAGTCATCCTGGAGCCGATGATGGCCGTGGAAGTGGAAACGCCGGAAGACTACGCCGGTACCGTGATGGGCGATCTGTCGTCGCGTCGCGGCATGGTGCAAGGTATGGATGAAATTGCTGGCGGTGGCGGCAAGATCATCAAGGCCGAAGTACCTCTGTCGGAAATGTTCGGTTACGCCACATCGTTGCGTTCGTCGACCCAAGGTCGTGCGACTTACACGATGGAATTCAAGCACTATGCTGAAGCACCTAAGCATGTGACTGAAGCAATCGTAAGCTCGAAAGCTAAGTAATAGAAGTTCCGGGCCGGCTTTCACGAGAATGCCGGTCCCTACATTTAAATCATTGTTCTAAGGAAGAATAAAATGGCAAAAGGTAAATTCGAACGGACCAAGCCGCACGTCAACGTCGGCACCATCGGCCACGTCGACCACGGTAAAACCACGCTGACCGCTGCAATCGCAACGGTTCTGTCGAAGAAATTC